>Ga0302240_1000899_pt1 | contig 26430 bp, 28 predicted proteins | sample AAG_UR_His_MG_FD_193538 | JGI IMG/M metagenome (GOLD analysis project Ga0302240, IMG submission 193538) | Enriched activated sludge microbial communities from anaerobic digester in WTTP, New Holstein, Wisconsin, United States - AAG_UR_His | ecosystem: Engineered > Bioreactor > Anaerobic >... | reverse complement strand
TATTCTTACTTCTTGGCCAGAATAGTCAGCAAATACCAGAGTGTACCCGTCTGGAGCAATAATTGCCCGTCTAATCAGATCTGATGCCTTTTTCGGCAAATTCTGCAATACTTGTTGCGGGTATGGCGGGAACCAATACCCTCCCTGATTTTCATCAGGGGGCGGATCATATCATGCCTTTATGGCTTCGGTGCTTCGCGTCGATTTTCCCTTCGACACTACTTCCCCAACGGAATGATCTCTGAACCTTCCGCAGTAAAGCGGCTTGGCTGCTGATTGTCCATTGTAACATGCAAGTATTTTTTAGAGCCATCGCACTCACCGTTTCCAGTCATGCTGTGGCATACTTGCCTTTAGGATGTTCCAGCAGTTCACCGAATTTTACAACTTCCAGAATTAAAAGTTGGGAGAATGGCACGCAAGGCGCCCAGTCTCAGTTGCTATATTAGAAAAGCTGGGGTGCACGTTACCGGTGACGGCATTGCACTTTTCTATAAACGACGTCGTGTATGTAGCAGCCAATTTATTATAGCCGCGTCTGTCTAGTATCAATGACAGTGTTTCGTTGTTAGTCTGTTTATGCAGCTGCTCGAGCGTGTCTGCATCTACGCTCGCAGCCCCAGAAGCAGTTCGCTTAAGTATTGGTAGTCCCAAAGTTTCGTATAAAGCTTTGGATAGCTGTTGGCCTGAATCTATATTTACGCCTGGCAGTGCTTCTTTTAACTTAACGTCAATATCCGCCACTTTAGCAGCCAATGTTGCTTTTAGATTTTTTAGATACTCTTTATCAAGAGTGAACCCGTGCATCTCTGCTTCAGTCAGGACGGTTATGAAGGGCAAGTCTACTTCATTAACCAGGTATTTGTAATCGCGCATTAACGGCGCATATTGCGCGCACATAAGCAGGAATTCATTCACGCAGTCACGGACGCAGTAATTAGCCACTACGCCTATTTCTATGTTTCGTAAATTTTTGAAGAATGCGTCAGACTCTTTCCACTCTTCTACTAATGGGAAACGTTCCGCGACAGATTTTCCCAAATTGAACCTGCCTTTTAATCGGCAGTCAAGGATATATTCCCCGACCATCGTGTCTAGCAACACATTCAGTTCTACTCCGTAGGCAGCTTTGAAAAACTGCATTTCAAACTTGGCATTGTGAATTACCAGGCTCTGCTTACACAGCGTTTCTTTTACGAAATCCGCTACTTCTGAAGGTTTACAAATAGTAGCTACGACTTCCGGTGCCTTCACAAAAAACGTCTGGTTAAACACTGTCTGAGGCATCGTCAAGGGAATGTAATATCCCTCACTAGCGTCCATACATATGCCTATGCCCACGATATTATTTGTAAATGCATCCAGGCCGTCAGTTTCAATGTCTAGCACGATAGGTCTGGGTGAATGCGCCCGAATCGCACCCGCCAGTGCATCCAGCTCAGCCTTGTTCTTGATGATGTTTACTTTAGGAGGACTGCCATGAGCCCCCAGCACGGCCTTAGATAGCACGTTCATTATGTACCGCAGCCCACTATAAAAGTCTGCGTCGTCCGGGATGTGCTTACCAGCAAGTAAGTCTTCAAATGCCCGCCGCACCAAATCCTTGGCAGAGTATATATACCCCAGATCGTCAAAGTACACAATCCTGCAGTCAGAATCCTCACCCAGTAGGTGCATATCTGCTACCTGACTTGGGGACAGGGCACTCTCTAGCTGGAATTTAACAGTATTTATTCTGTTTTTAGCAGTCTTCTTGGGAAAGTATTCCCTTTTACTAGGCACGATTGCATTAAAGGCCTGCGAGAATCCAAATAGGCCTTTTAATTTCCCTTCGTAGAATCCACGTAAAACTTTCTTGATTCCCGGCACGTCCGGTATTGTGTTCTTCTCAATGAAAGCTTTTACTTTCTCGTTGCCGCTGTCTGACTTAATCTGCAGCACCCGGCCTTTGCTGAGTAACCCCATCACGCCTTTATCAGAGTCCGACAAGCCTACATCTTCTAAGTCATCTGTCACTGTGCACCTCCGTTGATATATTCGTCAATAGTATCCAGCTGTGCCTTGCCGCGGACATCCAGGTCCACTAACCCGGCCGAGCATTCTCTGACCAGCGGTGCTACCTGTATTCGGAAAAACAAAAGGCAGTCCCGCCTAAATGTGTCTCTTAATACAGCGTAGCTGCCTGGAGAGATAGCCATGGCCCATGCCAAACTGCCGCCTAGTTTATTTAGCATTCTGGGTATTCTCAAATGAGATTGTTCATTGAAGCCTTTCGGGTAATTCTGTGCAATAAATTCTGGGGATGGAACTAACGAGCGAGTGGCCTGCAAGTTAGCAAGGTAGGCCTGTAGAAACTTCTTCATATTATGCACCCTTGAACGGAGCTTACGCCGATCTGTCCGTGTTAACCTAACGTCGATATTTGGCTTGGGGCCGTTGTATTTCAGCACGCACACACCAAATATCTCGCGCTTAAATTGGCCTCTGATCATGTTGGTCTTGGGCTTATTTATTCGCAATCCGCGCTTGGCCAGAGCATTTCCGATTATTCTGTTTACGGCAAACATAGTGCTTCTAGGTTGCTTGTCTTTAAACATTACTGATATATCATCCATGTAGGCATATATCTCTCCGCCGAGTTTTGCTATGTCGTCGTTGATGTCGTCTAATACTTCGCTCAGTACGTAATTGGCAAGTAGTGGACTTGTTAGCGCACCTTCTGGAAGAGCGTTATTTGCCGTCACATAATAGTCCAATGCGTAATCACATGCCAGGTTTACAAGTTCAGAAGTCTTTTCCGCGGCCCTATTCTGCCGATCGCAATTTATTACTTCATAATTGCCAGCAAGATACAAGTCCAGCAAGTCTATTACGTTACTGGCTACGTGTGCATCACTGAGAGTAAACACCAGTAAATTATTGCCGCAGGGCACCGCTATTTTTTCCCCAGCATTTATTGGTGGAGATGATATGGCCTTTATGGGCAGGCCGTCTATCGCGTAATCTGACTGCTGTGTAAACTGTGTGAACTTAAACTCCAGGCTTGTCTGGGAAGTCCCGGCTGAGTCTACTAGCCGCAAGCTAGACTGTGCATCTAGATTTGGCATAGCGCCGAGCACGGCTTTTTTCAGCAAGTTATCGTACGATACGAAATAATTCAAGCTAGTCTGTAGCTCAGCCAGACGTGACAGCTTGTCGCTGCTATGACCGTCTATTATAGCCGTAGCCATAAGAAGCATGTCGCCCACACCCCTGGGCATCAGCGTAATATTTGTTGTGTCAAGGCCGCCGTTACTTACAATCATAATCATGCGTTCTGATTTCAAAAATTTAGGTGTCACGCTTAGTGCAGCTTGCTCTTTTGAAACAGACATATCTTGCATGTCTTTAAAAGACACAGCCAGAGGCGCCGGTATTTTAGTCCCGGCACGTATCAGTAGCTTAGATACGTCGGCATTTAAAATAGAGTCCGGTACAAATTTATCTACGGCCAGACTCATGAAATTATTAGCCACAGTGTCACCGTCACACAGTGTCTGCAGCTGCCATTCTATATGGGCCAGGTATTCCCCCAGCGGCGCCTTTCTGATAGGAGAATCAGATATGACGCACATGTTTCCTTTTACATACTTAGTATGCTTTTGCCTTCTTCGATATTCATAATCCTGCCCGGGCATATCTTCGATATTTAATAAGTGCAGCGGCACGTTCTTGCCGGTTGTTATCACAAATCCGGGCGCGGGATTTTCCGTTTCCGGAGAACTCCCAGTAAGGAGCATTCTGTCGTCAGTTCTATCAGAACTAAAAGCATTTTGTAATCCTTGGAGGGATATGCTTGCCGCTTTCTTGACTGCAGCGCCAATAAATTCCCCGTCTTGGGATCTGGCAGCAAACAAAAATCTGGCAAAAGAGTGCCGGCCATTATTAGTTGCCGCGAACTGAAAAGTCGGATCTGCTTGTATGGCCCGCTTTGTAATCTCCAGCTTTTCCGGAAGATCACTCATAAATCTAAGGCCATTAACACCTTTGTAGCCAGTGTCCAGTGAGGAATCTTCCGGCTCAGTGAATAGTCTGCTTGCGGCAGAATTGCAGACTGTCGCAACTGACGGGTGCAACTCTGCTGTAGCAAGCAAGTCCTCTGGGTTGCCAAGAAGCTCGTTATTTATAAATAGAGACACCGTACCGTGTGTCGCCGAAGCGTTCCCAGTAAAGGCCGATAATTGCACTGGTGTGGGCGGGGCGGAGACGACTGTAGGCGACACAATTGATGATCTGTTGGCAAATCTAATACTTGGTTTCGGGATTGTTTCACTTCTGGAAGACACCAGCTTCATTCTAGTAGGCAGCTCTACCGCCAATGGAAGAGTATGACGCCCCCTGTGTGAGGCAACTATTGACACATGCTCGTTAGATTTTGCGACCGGGCCAAATGAATTTCCGTTTTTTATTTTAAACATAAACATGGCCGAGGTCACTGGTATCACAATCGAATTGACATAATGCGTCAATATATCTGTGACTACACTTTTTATAATAGTCATCATGGCCGAGGGGATATCTTCAGGGAGCGCGATACCGGCCATTACAGCGTCAACCGATACGATTCCATCCCGTTTAGCTGCCACTGTTTTCAACAAAGAGTACAATATGGCTTTAGCCGAGATATCATTTTCCAGATTTGCAAAACGTATTGCGTCAGCAAGCTTGCTGCAGAATCCAGCTATCGATAGCTGCCCGGCCGTAGTAGTATGTAACAAATGCTGTCTGCCAGACTGAGTTGCGACCAATCCATAAGTATTCTTAAAGTTGGCGCCAGAACTGCTGATCTGCGCGCGCTTGTACGCAGCTATTCTGGAGTCTTGCAATGCCAGAATATCTTGCACGAGTGGCGCAGTCTGTGTTCCTGGCAATGGGAAAGCCGTAGCAACCCCGGAAGGCCAGTGGCCAGAAGTCTGGACAGAATCACTCCAGAAATCGTCGGCCAGCTGCACGCTGTCGCTCGTAAATGACTTTATCATCGGTATGAATTCGCTGGATTCACCCCTGGAAAACATAGCCTCAGCCAGCATGACTAAATGCTGTTTTCGTCCGGCATGCAGTAGTGCATTTTTCACTACTAGTTTATTAGTATTCCTGAAAAATCCGACAATGTCGGTTTTGTATATAGCGCCTTTTTCGTACGCAGCACTTATTATTTCCCGTATGTGTCGACCAGGCAGCCCTCCGACCACGCCTTTATGAAAAATATTTAGCACTGCGCCGGTCTCGCATAGCGATAGCTTGGCATGCGCGGCCTGTGCTTTTCCGGCGTGGCTGGAGTCGTCGATATTCTTTGTCCATAAAAGATCTAATGGCACTCTGGAGGAGAATGCTGTATTTGGAATCTCTGAATAATTAGATTCGTTTAGATGGGCAGTGCATATTTTGTCCCTTGGAAACGTCTGCCGGATGTATTCCAACGGCTTAGTCCTGATGCCCATATTTTTAGTCAAAACTGCCGGCACGATAGGTAAAGTCCTGAATGTACGGTATGCCCGATTAGATATCTTGCCGTAAGTAGTAACTGCCATTCGCCATTTTAAAATAGACTTGTGCATCGCGTAGAACATATCTTGCAAGTCTGCCAACGGCGCTGCCGGCTTGTGCAGTATTCTGAATTTAGTACCGTTAGATTTTCCAATTCGACCTATGTTATAAAACGTCTTTTTTACTTCCCTCGAGAATAGGTTTTTCATTGCGTGCCTCACTGTTGTTGTTTGTGCTTGTGCTTTTGATTTTAGTTCTATCGATCATGAGTTTAAAAGTCGTATTGTACAAGTCGCTGAGCAAAAAGAATATTGCTGGCAGCAACCTGCTTGCCCGATAGCCATTTAGCACAGGGTCGTATCCTGAGGCATAATTTATTCCCAAAAAAGCAACTATGTCCGGGTAGTTCTCTATTGGGCCTCGGCATACTTTGTAAAGTATCCTGTGCTCTTCGTGCAAGTTTTTTGGCCAGGTTATCCTGACCATGTTTTTACTTCTGGGGGCATTTCGTATTAATACAAAATCTTCTGTATACCCAGAAAACCTCATGGAGCCTATGATAAGCGCCAGGAATAGCATCGGATCTTGCCGGAATTTGCAGTCTATTCGCATAACTGCTACTTTATTGTCCGGCGTTTCGATATTGTAAAAATTCTTAAATATGCTCAGATTTCTTTTCAGAATCTTTTTCATAAGTGCCAGGTTCGTAGAAAATAACACCGACAGCTCTTGTATAGCCATCGGTGTTTCTGAGTTAGTCAGTAACTTTAGTAATTTACTCACTGACTTGACAACGTTTTTTTTATCTACGCCCTTCGGTACATAGCAGCCGGTTAACGCCAGTCGTTCAAATGCCGTCGAAAATGTCTTCTTCATTGTCCTCTTTAGGCGCCTCCTTCTTATCTTTTAGAGAATCTGCATATGCTGGATTCGTGTCTCTTAGCAGTTTTATCAGACGATTCATTTTCGTCGTAGGCTTGTAAGTCCCGCCATAGTCTGATTCTAGCAGGCTATCCACGGCCATGAGCTGCAATAGCTTCGTAATATCAGTTCTTGATGCCCGCAGATATAAACACAGCTCGTCAGCACGAATACGATCAAGCGTGTTAATGTGCGCCACGGCTTCTACGATGTCGATTGATTGCGATAGCTCGTGTCGCTTCATCAGACGGCGGAAATTCATCAGCCAGTCAGTTGGCACAGATAGCTTTCTGTCGCATTCCAGCGCTTCTTCGTCCAGAGCCACGTTTCTAGATGCATACGTCTCATCGAGCAAAGTATACGCCATATGCACATCTGCCATAGTCGGAATAAGCTTTTCAAAATCATCCGTTCGCATATTCACCATGGCCATAGCTGCAGTAATCCTGGCCAATTTTATATGTGCGTCAGTCGTGATTATCGGAATCGTTGCACTGGCAGCCTGGAATTTGGCAGATAATTTTCTTGCCCTAAGCAATATATCTTTAGTAACTTCCTGCGTAAATTTTATCTGAGTGATATCCCGAGTCCAGGCCCACAAAACGACTGTTCGTAGCATTTCTTGCGAAATATCTATCTTTCGCTCTAAGGATTCTCGCATAGAAACATCTACGCTGACATCATCCTTGAAAAAGAACTGAAATATATCAAAGCGTCGTGCGTCTGGCCCTTCCATGATACCCATGATCGCCTGACAGCCACGCTTATACATGTCCATTGATTTGCCTTTTTCAGCATTGGCCGATGCGATAATTCTGACACGGCAGATCTTTGTGCCTTTTCGTATCTTAGAAATAACTGCTTTACCAGAAGTTCTGATCTCTCTCAGTGCATGAAAAGCATCTGAATTCTGTTGCAGCTTCTCCACTTCATCCATGAAGACGATCGTCTTATCGCTGTTGGGTAGCACTCCCCATGAGATATATTGTGTGTTATCGTGTTTATCTACGCCACCGACCATGCCTGCTGCTGTGGTATTGGCGCCGGACACCATGTTTAGAGTCCCGACAAAGTTAAGTATGCGCTTAGGCAATTCGGATTTACCCTGCGATGAATCCCCAATAAAGCAGCTCTCTATCCAGCCACGGTCTAATGGGCGATTATTGAATTCTATCTGCAATGGACTTAACAGCGTCAGCATTACGACTAAAGCTTCGCGATCTCGACCACGAATATCAGCCACCTGGTCGGCAAGCTTGGAGATAAATTCACTCTTGTCCATCTCTTTGTAGGCCTTCAAATGCTCGAGCTGCTCAGGCGACGGATTAAATTCGTCCAAGTTACCAAGCATGCGTTCTAGCTTAGAGAATAAAAACGTCGTCTTCTGCGTTCTCGGATGTGGATATATTTTCCCGATGCCAATGTAATCAGTCGAGATATTTATGTTATCGCCGTTGAAATAAGCTACGTAGCTTTTCGTTTCCACAGTCTTGTTTTTGAATACTTGGTTTCGGATTACTTCATCTGCAGACGTGATCATAATGCCCTGCATATGGTAAAAGCTCTTCTTTTCCATATGGATAAAGCTTGGCTTTAGGCACGGTATCTTGGCAAAACCTAGTAATGCCTTCTTGACGACAGCGTCAGGCGAGTCGGTGAAGCTCAGTAATATGTCGCTGTCGTCCGGAATAGAGACTTTAGTCTCTCCGCTTTTATTATTGTGCTCGCATATTATCTTTTCGCCTGTCCGAGCAGGGCAGCCTTCGCTGCAAGTGAATATACACTCTTTAGGGAGCGTATACGAGCTTCCTATTAACGAGTCGGCCTTAAACGGCACCGAAATCGTCTTGCCTATATACTGCGTTTTTTCAACGTCTTCAACTAACTCTAATTTAGCGTCGACTTTGGCTTTTGGGTACGCCAGCTTTATTGGAGACAGCCCGCTTCTGGCCAAAATCTCTGCGCAGTTTTTAGAACATATGTGCATGTCCTGCATTCTTGCACATGTTATAGGCCTATATTTGCGATGATCTTTAGCGTGCGTGATCATCTTGTCTGTTTCTTCTTTAGAATAGTCAGTGCAGTTTTTTATTATCTCGTGAATTTTGGCAACGCCTTGCTCACCGAAGTGCATACAGAGCATCAACAATGCCAGGCGCTCTTCGTGTAGCAAATGCTTATCTTTTGTAGCCTTGGCCACCAGACGCTTTAGCGCGTTGCAGCCAGTCATCATTTTAGAGAGTGACGCACACGTAGGCGGCTGGGATAAGTCTTTTATGTCTTCCTGCTCACTGTACGTGCCTATGTTTAGCTGCGACTCGGATACGCTATTAATAACATCATGCAGATCGTCCAGCGTGAGTTTCTTAGTGCGCCTTAGATAATCAAACGGCGTCCCGAATGAACTGGCATCAGTATCGAATAAGTCTACGAACTTAGCCCGTTTGCCAGTGAGTTTATGTATGCCCATTGGGAGTTTTACCAAGCTGCCGTAGGCGTTTGCTGCGCTAGGCTGCTTTGGGAAGACTTCCATGCTCTTTGGCAGACCTGCGTGATTTTTAAGTATGTTCACGAATTCGAATACTTTTTTAGCCGGTATCGGTGTCGAAAAAAATATATCAACGTGAAAGCCTTTATATCCAGAAAAAGACACCAACACCTGGTCGTTATTTATGTGCACACTGCTCAGTATGCTGAGAAATTCCCTGACGCGATTTTCTAGTTCACCTAGTGCGTTCTGTATATGAGCATTCTGCTGTTCTTCGTTTTCCAGCTGCTTGGATTCTTTTCGTATCTCGGACGACAAATCAAAATCAAACGTACAATTTTTGCAGCAATCTTTGTGTGGGCCGTCTAATATTATTGTGTACGCCCCAATAGTGCGATCACCTTCTAAGTGGCTTTTTAATGCCGAGACAAAGTCAGCGCTTCCGTTCTCTACTTTATTCCATCTAGCCTTGTTGTTTTCATTTGGGGGCAACTGTTCCGCAAAACAGTGCTCGTTTGTCATGTAATAGTCTTTAAATAAGGCAAGATCTTCGTCGGTGTATAGCAGTCCTTTTTCCCGCCGATCTTCCGTCATAGCGTCCCCCTACTAAAGTTTATAAAACACTGTTGATTAAGGAAAGAGAGGGACAGATTTTACTCTGCCCCTCTCGTTGTTTACATATCTACTGAGTCTAGGTCAGTTTCGTTTTCTGAAAATACTTCTTCTGTCGGAACGAATTCCGGCTCTGAAGTGACAGGCCTTCTTGGGGCGTCGGCCGAAGTTGAATCAGCAGCAGCCTGTATTTTACGGGTTTCGCCACTGTCATGCTCAATATTGGCATTGGCAATATTCGCCGCGCCATATACATCGTTGAAGTATGTCATGTACTTCTTTTGCATTTCAAGTCTCTGTGAGACTTTTCTTTGATAGTCTTCTGTTGAGTCTGCAGTCATCGGGGAATATTTGAATTCAAATACGCTCCATTCAGTGCTGCCTTCTTTTTTGCCAGTTAATGATATCTTCAGATTCATAAGCACAGTAGGCACGATATTAGATGCCATGGCTTCTTTTGTGGCCTTGGCGTAAGCCGGCGCGCTTGTCTGCGGGATTTTAAGCTCTACTGGGGACTTCATGCCTTTTACGGCTATCAAAAGCCTGAAAGTCGACGCACACTCGCGCATCTGCTTATCTGGGTTTTTGGGATTTGCCTTCCACTCAAATTTGGGGCATTGGTTGCAATCGCCGTATCTGAAGCCAGGTGCATAGTTAATAGACGCGCATATCGGTGCTTTGCTTTCTTCGTCCTGGTCGCCGTCTTTCTTTTCGTAGTATTCCATGAAATGCGCAGATGACACCACGAAGCATTCGAGCTCACGAGCAAGCTCGCCATTAGGCAAGCTAATAGTCTGGTTGGCGTGGCCGATTTTAACTTTCGGCAATCTCAGAGTCTTGGTGCCGAGAGCTTCAAGATCGTGCGCGAAGCTGGCGTCTAGCATGAGCTTCAGTTCTGCGGGCAGGTTGTCGATTACAGTCATAAGTTCGTTAGCCATATTTTCTCCTAGAAAAAGTCTTTTGGAAGATCGAGCTTCGATAATATCATATTCAGGGTCTCCTCGTCCATGCAATAGTCAGACATTTCGCAGGGACACATGGTGTCCCGATAATTACGGTATATGCGTTTATTTTTCAAAATATCGGTGACTAATTGGACACGCGACTGCAGTTCGCTTTCTGCTTTTTCCACCTCCTTTGGGGTAAACTCGTAATAGCTTACGGCAGGCTTTTTAGTTAACAGCACCTCCACGATTGAGTATTTGTCTGGGATTACTATGCCTTCCGGGGCCGTTCCGGCTGCCAGCATGGCTTCTACGCAGCGCTTATATATAAGCAGCTGTATGCAGAACTCATGACGAAGTTTTAGCATCTTGCGCTTGTATAACTCTTCATCGTCTTTTGATGGCGCCTGGCCAATAGATTTAAAATCTATGATTTCACTGCCCCAGGCCAAGTCTATCCGGCCGGAAAATTTATAACCAAGCGCGGCTATTTTATTAAACGGCAACTCGGTTCTTATTATTTTATCCTGCGTAGCCAACTGGCATCTGAAATTTTTATCTAAAAAATCTGCCAAGGTTTGCTGCAATAGAGTGTTACTTTTAAAATACTCAATCGCGGATTGCAAGACCTCTTCGTCGTAGTATTCTTTCTTGGCCTCGAAATATTCGATAGCCTCAGAAAACGACTCGGAGAGCAACTCTAGCGTCGGTGACGCTTTTCCGTCTTTGAGTTTTAAAAAGTAACACTCTAAAGCCTTGTGCAGAATATTTCCTTTCAGAAGCGCAGGAGACCTGTTCTTTCTGGAAGGTGTTAACCTCAGAACTGACTTCAGCACGCCCTTCATAGCGCAGCTGAACATTTCAGTCATAAATGACACTGAGAAATGGTCTCTCAGTGACAGTAATTCTATATTTTTGAATTCTTTCATTTGCATCCTCCTCCAAAATCAAAATCGCGAAGCCCAATTGTGCGGCTACACAATTAATATTTGCTTATTGCGGCGAATCACCGCTAAGTTCAATTTGGAGGTTTGATATCCGAACTGTTTTAGGGCTGGACAGGCCCTGTTGCACAAACAATGTGTTGTCTGTAGAGGGTCCAGGCACAGGCCGTGGCCATCGATCGCCATCCCGGTGCCGCCGGCTCCAGATCTCTTCCAGAGTCCGAAGGATTATTCATAATCCGGAGGATTCTGGCCAGGGTGAGAAAACAGCGGCGAAACACCGCTAAGTTCTTTGTGCTGAAAAATAAAATCCACAATCACCTCGCTTTAGTCTAAATACTCACATACAGTATGGGTTTGAATGGGCGCCAGGTACTGCAGGTCCCTCGGGCACGCGTCTTCGAATTCCCAGGATCTGGGATGTCTCGAGCTCCGGATCCCGGACGTGGTCCGAAGGACCTCGTGCCAGTGAGAGAGAACAGCGGCGAAACACCGCTAAGTCCTATGTGAGTTTGGTAGTCAGTAATCAATAACCATTGAACGACGGATACCGGTTCAAATCCAATGCATTTGGCTGAGCAATCTTTCACCGGGTCACCTCCGCCGAGTCGGCGTTTTGCGTGCCCCGGAGAGATACCTGTATTTCAGGTACCTCGTAGGGGTAACGCAATAAGCCGTATCGGCGGTCAGAGCGTATAAGCGACGAATCATCGCTAAGTTCGATATTGATTACTTTTCGCTTATAACAGGTATTTCCAAAAAATTTCACTTAGCTATAAATTCTTCTTCGATTATGCGCTTTTTGAACTCTTGCTTTCTGTGCTTGTTCCAGCTGGACACAGGTACAAAATAACCAATTATGCGCGTGATATAATCTACGACTTTTTCGCCGCAAATTGGGCATACTTGACGTTTCCCGATCGAGCTATGTCGATTAGTGCATTCCGAATAAATATGTGTTGGTGCAAAATGCGTCATGCCCGCCAGCGCTGCCATCTTTATCATAGTTATTACGGCATTGTCGCTAAGTTCTTTTTCAATATTAAGATGCGTGATGGCGCCGCCTGTGAAAAACGCATCCAGTTCACCGGCATACCTGATACGGTCTAGTATATCCACGTCTTCCCATAGCGGTATGTATTGATTGCTTAAAATAGGCGTATTTATTTCTGTTGCGAGATCTGCCGCAGCACTCTCGCCAGGTATCTGCTCGATATTTATGGGCATGGCCAACTCTTTGGCCATATTTGTGACGACTGTTTTGATAACAGTCATTATGTCCTTCATTTTATTTACAATTTCCGCCAGCGTAGGTGCGTTATTGCCGGACTTCTCCAGCATTATTACAGCACTTTCCCAAACTCCTATAACACCTACGGTCGAAAAGAAATTCGTGTCGAGATTCTCCCAACCATGCTTGAAGAATTTTAAAAATTTTCCCGACTTGTGATCGATTAGCGATCTGAGCAGTTCTCTGTGAGCTTTGAGCATTTTACATATAAGCTCTGTGAAATCAGCCAGTTTCTCAGTTCCGCTGTCGGCTACGATCTTAGGTATATTTAACGTAATAACTCTGTGCGAGCCTATTCTGACTCCGCCGTTTCCAAACGAGTCTACGCCTGCCATGTCCATGAGCAAATCTAAGTCATTGGCCATGCGGCAGCACGATGCGAATTTTCTAGGGTCTTTTGAAATATAAATATTCTGACGGCCTGTTTTCAAATATTTGGCTATCTCTGACAGCCATGGCATGTCAATAATATCCCTGTTGCTGTCTAGAGCTAGGTTAGCAGTCGTAACAGGAAATCTGAATGGCTTTCCGTTGCAGCCCTTTGCAAATTCTTTCAAGAATATTAACTGCAGCGCTTTTGTGATTGCTATCTGGTCAGGAGTTTGTTTGAATACTGCTGCCAGCGTTGGTGCGTCCGCAATCGTGACGTTCACAAACGGCGACTGCCCAGAAGGCCTTACTTTACGGTGGAACGTGAATATCATGGATTGAAATACATTCGCGATGTGGTAAGCGTCTGCGGTTACTTCGTCTGGAGACTTGAAAAATTCAGCCGAGTTTACAAACAAATCCGGAATGGCGATAGCCCCGGCGTGATCCTGGGACATTTCCAGCACTAAATCTATTACTTGCGCGATATAGCTGTCAAAGCGAGCTGGTTTGCTGGAAGGGTAGTCTTCCACGTATTGCAAGCCTTCATACAAAATCTTACCCGTAGACGTGGCATAGCAATACGGAATTACACCCTTGGTAATATCATGAAAATAGAAATACTTGGGAGCGCCGTCTATTCGCATGTGTGACTCATGATTCCAGAAAAAGTTTTTGTCCTCGTCGGTTACGATGCCCTGACAAGCGTCGTCCATCATGTCACGCGTCATAGCCGCCAGACCAGCGGCAGCATAGTCCATGGAGAAATTGCTGAATGAAAACATAGAGGCGTTTGCATTTTTATCATATGCTATTTCCTCTGTGTTATCCTGCATATGCTTCTGAAACATTTCATAGGCTCTTGATTTAGTCATTATGTGTCTCGCTTTCATCTTCGAAATTAGGGTTATATTCGGATATTAATATCTTTTCTCCGACTACGTGGGCGGTTACTGCCTTGCTCATAGTTTTAACTACACGCCCTTCCTCTACTTTTAACTTACCCCACATGATGGCATCGAACAGCTTTGCGCTGTCCCCCAGCATGGCTACGTTCTCTTTTGTAAATTCCGCGCCAGTATACCATATGATTGGCATATCTGGATACAGCATTTTTAGCTCTCTGCACAGCTCTTCCCAGGCCGGCAGCTGAAAATAAAAATCACCTCCTGAACCTACTATTGTAATTTTCTCCGGTTGTATAGAAGTACTGACCCGTTCTATGATATACTCTGTGATGGCCGGCAAACTCGTAAATTTGATGGCGTCGACCGGCTCGAAGCACTGTAATTTCTTATTATGACAGCCATGGCAGGCCCATTTGCATCCATTTGCGTATAAAACTAACGCGAGGTTATGAAATACTATGTCATCAGAAAAAGACCAGGTTACGTTGGCAATGTTTAGAACTGAATCAGCCGAGACTGACATGTTAGAACTCCTGTTAGACATAACATCCGAAAATCAAAATTGTGCCGGTATAACCGTGTTTAATTTTTTCGGGCGAAAATCTATCGAAGGCAAAATAGAGAACGCCATCGCCAAAGCAAAAGGCGTCTCTTTTAAGTACGATAATTTAGCTTGCCGCGGTTATCATTTCACAGAAAAATATAAAGGACATGAAGCCGAAAACCTAGAGCAAAAATTAGGCGAAAATATTGAAAATTCTATGGCAGCGCTTTCTGATGCGGTTATTAGGGCTTGCAAATCAAGAAAACCTTTAGTACTGCTAGGATTCCCAGTAGGTACGGCGGATTTTGTAGCCAACAAAATAAATGGCACCAAGTGTGAGCACGTCTATTGGTACAATGCTGGCACGTATGACTCAGAATGCCACAAGCGCATAAATAAAAATAAAAAGATTTTAATAAAAGATTTTTCAGCCGGGAGCATTTCCAGAGTTTTGTCTGGTCAGGACTGCTTTACAGAATATGTATACACTGAAAATATTCAGCTTCTGGGACTTGACGTTTCGATGAGCAACACTGGCGTAGCTGCTTTGGCGATAATTGACAGCAGGGAAACTTTTTTGGCCGGAAGTCTTGGTAGCGATAAGGCTTTGGATGATTTTACTCGGGGGCGCGCTGCTGGAGAACAGCTTAACATGCTGCCGATGCAGGATGTGGCGTCTGCTAATAAATATTTAGTAGACGTGTCTAAGTGCTCGCATATTGCAATAGAAGGCGGCGCGCTGGGTGCAGCTCAGGGCGCGTATAGGCTTGGCCGTTACTGTGGCCTGGTCGTTAGTCATCTGACGAATTTAAAAAGCATTTTAGAAGTCCCACCGACGCGCTTAAAAAAAATCATAACTGGGTATGGCTTTTCGGAGAAATCAGCCGTAAAAAAGTTCACGTTGGCCAAGTTAAACTTAGTTGGTGGCGACTGGTTAAATGAAGACGAGAGCGACGCTCTGGCGCTATTATATTGCAAAATCAACGAGAAAAACATAGATTTCACTAGCAAAAAGCGACCCAAAAAGAAAACCGCCAAATCGGCGGCTAAAAAACTTAATCAACAACAATTAGGTTAGGAGGCTTATGGGTCGAATTGCAAAATCAACATAGCATGTATTAAAATAACAGTCAACTACTTTTTGGAGGATTTATGATAAAACTTGCAGCCCCAGAGATACATACGCTTTGCTATGTCGAGAACGCTATATTACCGGGCGCGTCTATTTGTTATGATTTGCCTGCGGACGACAAAGAACGCGTTATCAGAATCATCGATAACAAAAAGCATTTCGCCATTTTAAGACATGGCTTCGCCTCTGTTATGATCTCAGGTATTAGCCGCGTGATAGGCCGGCAAATACTTAGAAAGGCCCATGCCGATTATCTAGAAATGTCTCAGAGATACGTCGACGTCAGAAATGCTAGATTCATTATGCCTAAAAAAATATCTGAAGATGCCACGCAACGAATTATATTTGAAAATGGCGTGAAAGCATCTAAAAAAAGCTATGTTGCCTTGCGAAAATCTGGCTCCACAAAAGAAGATGCCAGGTATGTGCTGTCCCAGGCAATTGAGACGAAACTCGTAATGTCTGGCACTCTTCAAATGTGGTGGGACTTTTTTAATTTGCGAATATCTGACCGAGTTCAGCATGAGTGCAGAATCACGGCCGAGAGGATTCTACTAGACTTCGCCGGCAGATCAAATATTTTTATGCACCATCCGAAGTTTTTGCAGCTGACTTCTGAAGCCGTGTAGGAGGCGCGTTGCTTTTTAGCTCCGGGTATCTTCTCAAAGCCGACGCGATAATTTTATTAGACAGCACTACTGCGCCATCTTTAAAGTTATGCCGAATCTTCCAACTCTCGGCATTTTTACCAATGTCTTTTTGGACTCTATAAGTTTGCCTGCCTATGCCATACTGCTTTGAAATATTCACAGCATAGAACGTGTAAATCACTCCACCATTAATATCAATACAAATTCTGAGCATATTTTCTCCAAATAAAAGTGCGAAGAGGGGGACTTGAACCCCCACGGTTTTACCCACTGGAACCTAAATCCAGCGCGTCTGCCAATTTCGCCATCCTCGCAAGAAGGTCCCGTTGGTCAAACCGGGACGAAGATATTTTTTCAAATTCAAAAATCAACACAGATGCTATTGTTAAGGCCATAGCTGCCTATATGTCCCGGATCCCGCCGGGTCGAGCAGGGGCTGATGGATTTGAACCACCGACATGCGGAATCAAAGTCCGCTGTTCTACCACTGAACTAAGCCCCTAGGTTGTAAATAGTATATCACAAAAAATTTCCCGGTGCGGTGCCGGGATAAAATTCTCTCCAATACAATTCAGCGCTTTCCCGCACAAAGCACTTGTCGGAATGCCGTCCGACACCGATGCCGCAGACGGGATTTGAACCCGCAACCTTCCTATTAATTAAAAAGCTTTTAGGCTGCGCCACCATTGCGCCACTGCTGCAAAAAGTCGCCAGGGTTACTGGCGCGTAAACACAACGCGGGAACTGTTAGACCGTCCCAGTTCGATCTGCGCTATCAGAGGCCAGCGCATGGCCTATATTGCCGGAATGAGTCCGGCGCCATGGCAGGGAAGTCCGGATTCGAACCGGAATCTCTGGCATGACTAGTATAGCCAGAGTCGTCGGCGTCAGAGGCCAACAGCGTCTATCCAATTTCGCCACTCCCGCCTTCGACGACAGGTGAGATTCATACACTCACAGCATCATATGAGCTTAGATGCTTTTCCCCCTCTACGGATGCCTATGCTCATGAAGCATCCAGGATATTTACCTCTGGGGGCGGTTATCCCGCAACTGCCGCAAAATTATTTTGTCAAATATGACAATCGACGACGGTTAAATAGTAGTCGTCGGGTATTTCCGAATATAATTTTTCAAAGTCGTCCGGCCAGGAAGCCGATTCGTCTTTTACACACCCGAACCAGCCCATCGAGCCTCGTTCGTTCCAGGTGCCGTTATAAACTACTGCGAAAGTACACAGCCATTGTTTTATCTCTCCGGCTATGAATTCCTCTTCGCTTTTTAAGTAATTTTCCACGTCGGCGAAGGGGCCGAACTCGTTGGCAAAATCTTTTATTACTTCTTGTGCATGATATGCAGCTCTTGCGTCTTTTATGTCGTCGTACGACGCGACCATCTGTGGCCAGGATTTTACTGGCCTGTTTTTTATCACTTCTTTTGCTTTGGCGTATTCTTCCACGGCTTTGCTGTATACTAGCTTCTGCATAGTATCTTTGTCCAGCCTGGATTTCTGCAACGAGTCACAGTATATCCCGTCTTTGTCGAGCAAAAAATTGCCCCAGCGTCCGCCGACAACCCACCAATCCCATTTTGCGTTGGGGTTTGTCTCGTCATAGTACTTTCCGTCTTCAGAAATCAACTCTCCGAACTCGGCTGTCATTAATTTTTCCAGCAAATCTTGCCCAGTATTTGCTATCTTCATGCCCACGGTATCCCGCATTTTCATTTTCGTGATTTCTGACACAGGCCCATCTGTAATGTCTGCCGGCTTCGCCAAGGGCTCACTCGGCGGCTCGCTGTATCGCCACGCTATGTTCCCGAGAGCGTCTTTACCAACCCAGATGTCTTCATCCAAAAATTTTTCGACGTCTTTGGTGATGTCTACCTTCTCCAAATACTGCCGTATTCCGGTGCATTCGTATTCGTGCCACGGCATTAACACGGCTTCCAGTAATTCTTGAGATGGCTCTTCTTTTGTGACGACTAGCACAGAAAAATGTGACATTTAATCTCCTTTAGAAAAAAAAATATGCCCGACCGCATGCCGAGCATTTTAGAGCGAGACAGGCTGGATTCGAACCAGCGTATATGCCGTAAGCAACAAAGTCTATTAAGTATCTAGTGCAAAATCATATAATACGGCACGCGTTATCCACATTTCGCCACTGTCCCACAAGCATAGGCCGGTCTTGATTCCGGCTCTGCAGTTCTCCCAACGCAGACCAATACCTTTAGATTCCCTGGCTGGTTTTTTCTCCGATTGTTTCTTCGCCATACAGCATCTCCATTTCTAGAAATTCCTGCGAGTAGGATATTTCGTACACGCCGCTAATATAATTATTCTCAGCTATCTCAGCAAACAAGTCTAGTTCGTTGTGAACAGACAGCAGTATTCTAATAGACTCTCCGTAGTCAGTTTCGCCACCACGATAAGATATTTTTATATTGGCTATTCTTAACAAATCACCGTCTTTTTCAGAGTACACTCCAGTAGGGACTGCTCGTACATATGCCAATTTTCTGGCTAACTCAGCCAGACCACGTAGGCCTTGCGCAATAGCAAGGCTATTAAAAGAACTCTCTCCGAATGCCATATTGCTGGCGGCAACTAAAAACTTCATACTGAACAACTCTTTGACATACGGCATAGAAAGTAATGCTTCTTTTATCAGAGCTGACTTTACAGTGCTAACAGTGACAGTCTCCTTAATCATGGCTTAAATATTCCCCGGCTTGCAGTCTTCCAGTTCAAGCATAATGGCGTTTAACGGCTCGTTGGGTAAGTATTTTTCTCCGTCGTCTGATATGAATGACTCTTCGATGATAATACTTTCGGGGAGCTGAGTTAATTTCACGATGGGCTTTACGGTCCCGAATGGCTCTCCGGTGTCCCAGTGATACTCGGTAAATAGATACTTGCTGCCAAATTTATGGCGCATGCCAATAAATCCGTTGGCATTTTCGTTGTAAACACCAATAGAAAAATTTCTGGCGCATATCAAATACACGCCACCGTGTTCGCATTCTTCAAGCTTAATGTAAGCTTCTAGCTGCCTCCGTTGTCGAAGATTATCCCAATGCTCTTTAGCCAGAGCTTTTATCTCGCTAATATTATTAATTACAGACATAATTACACATCCCTTGCATAGAATAGTAAGACTTCAGTAAAAGGCAGACCTTCTTCGTACAGTGTGGCTTTTTTGTAAAGAACATCTTCGCCAATGTCTAATGCCCATACTGGAATATCGTGCGGCTTATTTGTTTTGAAATTGCCTTTAATTGCCAGTTTTCTGGCTTTGTCGCATACTTTTTTATGGTACGGGCAAAAATCATTGCCGCATGGATTTACCAATGGACCTTTTTGAGATATGGCTATTTTAGCGGCGCTTGAATCAAAGTCACCGTATACCGGGTGATCTGTATCCCACGCGCCGCTAAATAAACACAGATCATCACTGTATCCGCGAGCTATCACTATGCCATGTTCTTTTGCCATGTCAGAAGCGTGGTCGAGAGTTTGTATAATCGCAACATGGCGAATATCTTGGTGATCTATGATTTCGGCCACTTCTTCCAGTAATTTTGCGTATTTTATATCGGCGTTAGATGTCATTTTTCCATCCTATCTTTTTAGATATCTCGGCGGCCTTCAAAGCGCCTATGTCGTTGCGCTTCCTGCGTATAGCTTCGGTAAAAGCTGCACCGATTTTACCAACGAACCACGGGCTGCCCACAGGTTCATGTCTCCATAGCTTAAGCAATTCTTCATAGTCGGCGTTTTTTATATACTCAAGACGATCGATATCATTCATAGCACACTCCTTTAGAAGCCAGTCTGCGTAGTGACGAAATTTACACTGCCTTCTCCGACGAGTTGTAGCTCGTCAAGCTTTTTAACGTACTTGAACGTGACTTTGCCCTTGAAATTTTTAATCAAGGCCGTCGTCCAGGGCTTAGTCAAATGGTAGTCAAACTCAGGATTAAATTCGAGCACGTCAGATAATTTGGCTACCATGACCATGCCGCCGTCCGCACAAAAACTACCGATATTAACAGCATGCTTTTTCATTCTGCGCTTGCTAGTCCGTACGATTTTAAATACTGAGCAAGACCAATCGCCGTAAAGTGTGTCGCTCTCCAGGCTGTGAATTTCATGCCGCCTGCGAGTACCGCCGACGTCTTTCCTGGATAACTCGTGAGTGATTGGATCAAATACACGTTCCGGCATAATGTAACATGGATCTGTAATAATAATATCACAGCCATCGAATTCAATGCTTTTCCCAATGCTTTCACATCTCTCGCTTTCGAGATTTCGGCTATTGGCGCAAGCGCGGTAAATTTTAGAAGATTTACGTGAATACCCGAGGCTACCGTACTTAGACTGCATTGCACGATTATTAGCAAAAGTAATTGCTTCAAAAAGCTGCCTGATATTCTCTTCAGGCATGTCGTCCACTTCGTTTGAGACTTGCAGCATTGCATACCTAACTAATTCAGTATAATGCGATCTGCTATGAAATTCGTTATGAAGGCCAATCAACCTTGCCTTGCCTTTATTGGCAGCCTCGATTAATACATCAAGCAGCTTTTTTCTGGCCGAGAGCTTTTTAATATTTCTTTGTTTGCGATTCATTTCGTCTTCTCCTGCCTATCTTAGTTGGATGCAAATACCATTCTTCCGAGCATTTAGTACAGATAGCCATTACGATTTTGGCATCTCCGTAATCGATATCGGCATCATAATACACGCGCTTAGAACACACCACGCATTTCATGTAATCAAGCCCGGCCATTAAGAAATCTCCTTTTTAGTAAACTTTAGGGCGCCATTCATCACGCCTGCAACATTTTCTGCATTTTTCCAGGAAGAGCTTATCTGACTCTGCGCAATTTTCGCAGCACATAAGCTGGTGAACTAGCGCTAGGAAAGTCTCCATAAGATGCTCAAATCTATCCCGAACGTCTTCGTCGTCGGCATTTGCTGGAATCTGTGGCAGGCCAGTAATAACATTGCCAATCTGCCTAGCCGAACTTCTCAGTCTGTTATGCGCGGCTATGCTGTCGTGCTTGTAATTGTCTCTCTCGTCAATCATATTTTTCAGCCGTTTTTCCAGATCGGCTACGGTGTGCTGCAGCAGTAATATCTCGCGAGCGGCTTCTTCGCTAGTGCGTTTTGCAGACTCAATAAATTCTTTCTGCAGTTCTCCATAGGCTTCTTTGTTATTTATTTTCCGCATTAGATACGGCCTCCGTGTCGCTGGCGATATTAGCAGGCAACTCTGCTGTAGTAGAGGCCGTTATTGTATCAGATGCGATGGCTGTATCAGATGCGATGGCCGGCAATATTTCCGGTGGGAATTTTGCGGCGCGTTTTAGTTCTGAAGCTATGACGATATCGGCTTCTCTCAGAAAATTTTTATCCGGAAAGAAGCCGTACGCGACAAACACCGCCAGCCAAACAGGGAATAACAATTTAATCCGATTTGTGAAAATTATCATAGAGCTGGCTTCGCTCGAGGTTGAGACGGCAAGAATGAAAGCCAAGATGCAAAGCACGGTCACAGCCAGCAGCGCCACAAATAGCATATTGTGCATGGCCACCAAAATACTTATCAAAAATGAAGCTAGTAAATGCATATATTATCTCCTGATTAGGTATGTTATTGTGACTGTCACGAGTAAGCAAAACAAAAGGCGCGCATCGCGTAAAAATGCCTCGTGTCGTCGGCGGGCAAGTAATCCGTGCTGGTACGCTTCGTTAAGCGTGTCATGACTAGGCATTATTGTCTGTCCTTTCTGAATTAGGTCGTATTCTTCTAGTAGAAATAGGTCTTGCTGAGTCAGCCATAGTAGCATCGTTATTATCTCTCCGAGTTCTGGCATCAGATGTCTCGTTCTGGGGCTGCGTAAACCATGGACTTATCCGGCTTATTATTATTCGGTACTTCCCGGAATCTGGCTGACTTCCGAATAGCGCTGCTATTCGTTCTCTTATTGTTTTAGGCATGGATTTTTCCATTTCTATATGCGCGAGGTATCTCCGCATCTCATCGGCCGTATCTCTGTCTACTACGTTTTCGCACAGCATGCAATTCACAAATTCATCCACGACTAAGTTCATGTATAACACGAATTCATCCCGATTAAAATTAAACGACATTAGTGTCTTCCCTTCTTATATTTATTCTCCTGGTTTGAGAAGGATGTGACTCGGAATTATCTGTACCTTCAGATGAATTTTCGGCCGGCCGTATAATATTTGTGGAGAATTTTGCTACCATAATGCGTAAAATTTTCTTTTCTTTTTCAAAGTCAGATTCTTTCACACCAAAAGCCGTTAGCAATTTACGCCATATTCTGTGGCTAAAAGTGGATGGCCTTTCTATGACGATCATATATTCTGCCATTGCCTCCGCTATTTCGTGGGTTAACACGCCCTCAGCCACCATTGATTCGATAAAGCAAGACAAGCCTCTGTTCATGGCGTCTGTCAGCTCTTCTTTAGTGTATACAAAGTTGTCCATAAAACTCCTTAAAATAAAAGGCGCCCGGTGTATGAGTTATTTCACCCACACCCAGGCGCCCGTTAGCTAGCATACTTGCCTGCCTGGATTCACACCGAGCAGGCAATATATAGCGGTTTGGCTCTTTATTTTCCAGATGAACCGAAGCCTTTTTCGCCACGAATGCTTTCGTCCAATTCAGGCACTGACTTCGGTTCTACGCTCAGACGCATGTTTAGTATCAACTGCGCAACTCTGTGCCCGGCCTCGAACTTGTAATCAATATCTGAGAAATTATAAAGCTTGACTATTATTTCGCCCCGAAACGTATGATCGATCACGCCAGCGCCGGTTTCGATATTATTATTCACAGATGTTCCGGACCTGGGCCAAATTAATCCCACGGCGTAAGATGGGAGTGAAATAGCAATGCCAGTTCTTGCCATTGCGCTGCCCCTTGCTGGCACGATTACGTCTTCGACGGCATATAAGTCCAACCCGGCATCCCCAGGCTTACCATAGGCCGGCAATTTGGCTTTTTCGTGCAAAAGCTTTACTGGCATAGGTGATATGTTTGGTCCGTGATTGTTTGCAATAGTCATTATTGCTGTTGCTCCTAACAAGTGCGATATTTTTACTATTTCTTCCAGGGTCGGTGACACATTGCCACTTAGAATGCTAGACAATTCGGCCGTCGTTTCTGACAAGGCCTCCGGACACTTGAACAAGTGCGGTGAGAAACTGCCGTTTTCTTTCAGCAATTGCTTTAGACTCGAGATTAGTTCTTTTGATGCCCGTTTTGCATAGCTCGCTGCTGTCGCTTCAGCCTCGCTAGTCAGATTCGCTGTCTGATTCTTCTCCGTCATCGATATCTCCCGCCTCTGGATTAAATTTTTTGAATATTGCATCGGATTCTCGCTGTTCATGCAATACTATGGCCAGAGGTTTGTCCTCGATTTTAGCGTATCGGAACACGTTATGCAAGTCCGCGTGTGAGCAGCCAGCAGACGACTTTATAAAGTCATCGTCATGTGGTATTTCGTATTTTTCTGACAATCCAGAACAAATAGTCTTTCTATCAAGCAAGCACGGCTTGTCGCAAAGAATTTTTATGTCAGAGCGCCCGGATCTGGCCAATGCCGGATGGACTTTTGTTGTATTGCTCGTCATTAACACGGCCCTGAAAGCTCTGGCTTCCAGTATTTTCAGAATCGTAGTCATACGATCATTTATGTCTTCCGGATCGTCACCTACGATAGAAGTGACTTCTTCTAACACAAGCACGCGATCCCGAGAGTCTGCTGACAATAAATGCGCCACGGCATCGTATCTCATCGACGTGTCTATGTAAATAGGCATCAGCCCTACTTCTGATAAAGCCTTCGTGATGGCACTGGTTTTGCCGACTCCAGGGTAGCCATATAAAAATACTGTAATAGACTCGTCATATTTGATAGCTCTCTCAATCAAGTCAACGATGCGATCCCTGACTTTCCAATTGTAAAATACCGGCACATCTAACGTCACGGCCGATAGCACGATGCTCTGATAATAGTCGCCCGCGGCGATGCGTATGGCTTTGCCTTTGAGAGAATTCAAAAATGCCATGTGCAGCTTTCTAAAAACTGCATGATCCATGGCCAGTCTATCTACGTTTGTAAAGCTGTTGTCAGGGTTTTTGACGAATACGGCCAGGCAAAATTCGTCCGAAAACGGCTTGTTTTTTATGGCATATATGGTAGAATCATCGCCATTAAGCGTAGACACTGTCATGAGGGGCGTGTAGATCTTTTTAGATCCGATATCTTCCATCAAATGTTCAGTAGCGTCCTGCATATTTGCATCACGAGTGCTCACGATATGCAGCACGTTTGTGTGGTTAACTACAAAAGACATCGCGCAGGTCATGTCGATGAAATTTGACGCCGGAACTCTGATCCATCTCACGGCTTCGGCAACAACTTCCGGCACTTCATCGTCGCCGACCGAATATGGAACTTTTTCGGGCTTTATATTTTTCAAATACCCCATTTTAACCAGCATTTCAGTTGCGTAATCGTCTGACTGCGTCTTTGGCGCTGGCACCACCAGCCAGGTCTGCTTTATGTGCGTGAACAAATTCACCAGACATACTATTGATTGTATCCAGACCAGTTTGCTTATAATACTAGCCGTTTTATTTTTCAAAGAGCCCTCGCCTGCAAGTTCTTTTAATGTCGTCAAAGCCATAATCAGCGTGCCCAGCAGTTCGGTAGCAGTGTTGTCTTGTTTGTGGACCAGCATTAATTTTTTGTCGTCAGCCATACTCTCTCCTAATTTGTGATTATTGCATTTGCAATGCCTATTAAACCGCCAAGAATGGCTCCTATTAGCTCTATTTCGAAAAATTCTTTTCCGGCAATAGCCCTTACTAACGCCTCGAACTCATCATCATCGATGGCTATGAAATTATTTTTTATAATCTCTCGCATATGCCCAGAATTTGCTTCTGAGACATTTACATCAGACAGCGCAATAGATTTATAAATTGCCGTCTTGATGATATTTCCAACAACTGACTCTAACTCGGCCTGATCAGACACGCCGGCACCTGCGATAATCGTTCTGGACATGTCGTTGGACACGTCCGTGATAACGCTGTCTATTTTATCACTCGTAACTTGGTCTAAGCCAGCTGCAATAAGCCTTTCGACTATTATCTCGGCTATTTTATCTGCCAAGTCTACTTTTCGCTTTATGAACAGACCCTGAATCCCAAAAATAGAATTCCTAGGCCTGAAAAGCATCGTAATGGCTATTTTATTAGTTAAATAGCCTATTGAAGCGGATATTAACGGCGTTATCAGATAATTCAACATGCTACGCAGCCTTTCTGGATAGTTTGCTTGACATTATATGGCGCTTTCTGGCTAAAAGTTCGATTACTGCAGAGTCTGTCACCTGCCCAAGTACGGCAGATATCTGAGAATGATAGAATCGCATTGGATTCAGCACATCGATGACAGCTTTTTCGCCAAGATAGTCCGCAAAAGTCAATATGCCGTTGGCAGCATCCAACTCGCTGGCCACTGACATAGGTAGGAGTCTGAAAGCCTCTATATCTGATTCCCAAATTTCCGATACAACGAAATCCCCGACGTATCTATCCAGGTCTGATATTTCACAGATAGATAGTTGTGAGACATGCATTCTCATAGGTCTAGCACCTTTCTGACTGGCGCGGCCTTTATCTTTTTTATTTCTTCTTCTTTGAGGACAATGGCTCCGGATGTCAAAAAAGCCTGCATGGCATCATCTGAGATGGAGTCAGATGGCTTGTCGTCGGCGAAAAGACCATTTAAAGACTTCTTGAAGTCTTCTTCTTCGACTATTTTTACTTTCGTTCTCTGCTCTGCCTCATACTGCTTGTATCTAGGATCGTCTTTGTGACGCTCTGCAAGCTCATCTTCGTTTAGTTTGTCCTTCATAGACAACACTTCTTCAGAAACGACTTCTTCATACTTGGTCAGAGAAATGGGCAGAAAGTATCTTGGTGACATTAGAAATCTCCTTTGTTTTTGAGCAATTATACACGATTTTAGCGTGAAGCTGTAGA
>Ga0302240_1000896_pt1 | contig 26510 bp, 27 predicted proteins | sample AAG_UR_His_MG_FD_193538 | JGI IMG/M metagenome (GOLD analysis project Ga0302240, IMG submission 193538) | Enriched activated sludge microbial communities from anaerobic digester in WTTP, New Holstein, Wisconsin, United States - AAG_UR_His | ecosystem: Engineered > Bioreactor > Anaerobic >... | reverse complement strand
TATGATAAACCGATATCCCAGACACCAGCTGCTCAGCAGGTCATAAAGCCTACACCGCCACCGGCGGAGTACCGTTTAGAACCCCCAGTTGTTAACATCTACAACCCAGCGACGGGATTGCTCGAAGAGCAGCCCAGAGCACCTCTATATGGTCAAACTCCGTATGATAAACCGATATCCCAGACACCAGCTGCTCAGCAGGTCATAAAGCCTACACCGCCACCGGCGGAGTACCGTTTAGAACCCCCAGTTGTTAACATCTACAACCCAGCGACGGGATTGCTCGAAGAGCAGCCCAGAGCACCTCTATATGGTCAAACTCCGTATGATAAACCGATATCCCAGACACCTGCCGCTCAGCGGGTCATAAAGCCTACACCGCCACCGGCGGAGTATAATTTACCCAGCACACCGCCTCCAGCTCCAACTCCGGCTCAAGCTATCCAGCAATCAATAGCTTCCGGTACTAACGTGCCGATATCTGCACAGACTCTTGCTGCACGAAACCAGGGATTGAAGCCATTAACCCCGACCAGCCAGTTACAGAAAGCCTTGTTAGATGCCATGAACCGCGAGATTGAATCCCTGAGAGCATCCGGCACGATTTCTACGCCCAGAGTATCGGCACCGACACCAACTCCGGCTCAAGCTATCCAGCAATCAATAGCTTCCGGTACTAACGTGCCGATATCTGCACAGACTCTTGCTGCACGAAACCAGGGATTGAAGCCATTAACCCCGGCTGTACCCAGCGTACCAACTTCAACCCCGGCCCAGGCTATACAAAAATCCATAGCATCTGGTGTAAATGTACCGGCAACTGCCGGGGATCTGATATCCAGAAATAAAGGATTAAAACCAATCGAATCAACTACCCCGGTAACTGGATTAGCTTCGGAAGTACTTGGATCTCAGGCACCGAAGGTAACGTCAGTATCCGAAGCAATAGCCAGAGCGCCAATACCTCAGGTGGCCAAAGTAGTTGAGGACGTAGCTAAAAAAGTAGGCAATTTTAGTAACGTTATATCTACCACCATTGAGCCTCCTGCATCGCTCGATATGAGCAATAAAATGCAAATGGCGTTGGCCAGTTCTCTTGCAACCGGCAATACTGCGTCTCTGCAATCTGCCATAAGCAGGATACTCGATTCTGCCGACCGTCTTGCAGAAGCAGCCAGCAGTGTTGCTGATAAGAAAATTGACACCGAGAAAGCTTCGTTATATGCTCTTTCATCATCGGCCTTTAACAACCTGGTTAAAGTTGCCAATAACGAATTTAACAAAGCCAATGACGTAAAGACAGCTTCCGATATAAAGGCTGGTGTGGACAGAACAATAACAGGCATAACCGAGATAGGAAAATACGCTGACCAGGCCGCAGATCTTGCAAAGATGCAGAAATATGAAGCCATTATTGGAAAAGTAAACGAAAACCACGAAAAGGCAGATCAGGCTCTTAAAGCGGCAACCATAGTCAATTCAATTAAAATAAATCCAGGTCAATCTCAAGAATCCGCAATACGGGAAATATATTCTAAATTGTATGGAGATGCTCCGGCTTCTTCGGGCGTTGTGATTGAAAGAATGGGGGCCATTAAAGAGGTTCTTGATCCATATACCAAGGATGGCAAAGTAGATTATACCAAAGCAGCCGCAATTCGGCAAGCCTTGTTACCGCATACAGAACTCGACGACTGGAGTAAAACAACGACGGGAGATGATATGGAAGATCAGAGACGTGGTATTGGGAAATACGCATCAAAATCTGAAACAAAGTCAACCGCCGCCACGTCTGCAAAACCAGGAACGGCAACGCAGACCAGTACCAAGACCAAAACCGGACCTGCCGAGACCAAGAAAATAGATACTCGAACCGGCGGAATCTTTGAAAGTCTGGACAAAGTGCTGAGTAAAGATCGTGATGAGGCCTTTAAAAAACTGTACGACCTTGGGGCAACCACTACTTCAAAAACCACTACTTCCAGCAAGCCCGCTGAAGGTCTTGATTTTAACAAGCTATACAGGACACCAACAGGAGATGTTCTGCCAGGATCTAAGATATCAAAGGTTGAGTTCGCAAAGGGCGGTTTCACAGAATATGCCAAAACAGTTCCAGAAACAGCAAAACCAGCCACGACATCAACATCAAAACCCAAAGACGCAGTTGCCGTAAAAGGTTCTGTAGAAGGTAGGGTAGTCAACGTAGATCCAGATGTTTATAAGGCCCTGAAGTCTACTGGGTATAAGGACAATCAAATTGCTGATTCGTTGGCGAGCGGCAAGATGGGCATATATGTATCAAACGATGGAAAAGTCAAAATAGCCATGCAGCGTTCCGTTCCAAATGCCGCTATGTCAGATAGTGGGTTATTCTCCGTCGAACCATTTAAAACCGTGAAAGATAGCACCGGAAAAGATGTTCCTGTCAACGAATGGGCATACAGAAAAACCGCATATCTCGGGCTTAGCGATACTGAAATTGGAGATCTGGGTCAGGATTTGCTCAATCGAGCTGCAACCTTGGATGTGGGGACCGCCAAGAAACCAGAAACAGGATTGGTATCAAGTATTTTAACTCTCAAGGATACCGTTCTTCAGGTTCCCGATATGAGATTAGCTGATAGTGGGATGTTCACGCTGAAACCATTAACCAACGCCCAGGTTCCGGACCCTTTAAAAGATAAATGGGGATATGCAGATTGGGTAACTAAGTTACCATACATGGCCATGATGGGTCCCGGCTATGAAAATGGTTATGAAGTTCAGCCTACTGTACAGGGACTAATTCAACTAGATAAAATAGCAAAAGACCTTGCAAAACCAGGTGCAACTCTCAAAGATGTGCCAACCGTAGGCAAAATTAATCAATATGAGGTATTTAAAAATGCGCTGACATATGCAGACTCCGAAACTGTTGCCGAAATTGCGAAGAACAACCCACGAGCTATACTAGGGGCTGCAACTGATGTCGTCATGCAGCCTATATTAGAGTCCAAACTCGGATCAGCTGAATACAAAAAAACACTTGAAAATGCCATGACATCGGATGAAAAGAGATACGTCGAGGGCATGGAGAGCGAACGAGGATTTGGAACAGCGTTGGCCTATCTACCAACCTCTGAGGCAGGTACAGAACTTATGGATTACAGTTCAGCTCAGGTACTTGCACTTGCAGAAGCCGTCGTAACAGAACCACTTACCCCAAACGAAACTTGGAATGCTGCGTTGTTTTTGCCATTGACTGTAGGTATCGGCGTACCATTGAAACTTGTTTCCAAAGCTAGCAAAACAATAGAAGGTGTGAAGCTGTTGAAAGCAGCAGATGGGACAGTTGGGGCATACAGAGGCACTGAATTCATAGGCAAAGTCGGATCTGCTATTGATAATCCAAATGTAATAAGACTAGAAACTATAGACGGGAAGATCTTCGAGATATCTAGGGACGGCAAAGAAGCAGCAGAAGTGGATGCTATCGCAAAAACCGTTACAACAGGCGAAAAGGCTATAGAGGGAAAAACAATAATCCCAGTTGCATCAACTGATACCACTAAACTGCCAACGATAAGCGCTACTGTACCGGGCATCGGTATCAAAGTCGCTGATGTAAACGGCGGCCTGCTTACAATACCCACCGATGCCAAGGCCGCTGCTGGGGTAGACACTTCGAAATTAACTCGTTCGGTAACAGGAGAACCTATAACTGCCGAGACACTAGCAGCTCGAAATGAAGGGTTGAAACCCATTGGCGCAATCTCAGAAAAAACCAAAACCATTAGTTTCACAGGAACTAAAACCGACGCTGCAACAGAGACTAAGTTCTTTGACATGAAGAAAAATGTCATAGTTGACGACGGATTCAAGCCGTTCAGTGTAGTAGATCCTACCGGCAATAAATTCACAATTACGAAAGTCCGAGAAACCGGTGTTATGGAGACAGCCGATGGTAAATATTTAGTGGACATAGATGGAAAAGGCAACTATTATCAGGTTCACAAAGATTACGTACCAGCCAACAAAGTTGTCCTTACTACAGATGAATACGGTAATCCGGCCATTACCAAGGTGTCCAGACCGGGATCAGTAGACACCTGGCAGGTTACATATACTGACGATTTTGGAGAAGTACACAATGTCGTTACCACTCGAAAAATCACCACCAATGACGATGCCTTGGAACTGGCGGTTGAATGGGATGCGCGTCTCAAAGCATTGCCTGATCAATATCAACCCACTGGCAGCCATGCTCCAACATCTGTCTCAGACGAAATGCTTGGCGGACCCGATGGATACGGTGGTGAAATGGGTGATGCCGGTCCAATCGGAGGCGGCGGAGGAGGATACACGGGTGGTGGTGCTGCCGTTGGAGGCGGGACTGACACTGGCCAGTGGGCTTATAACGCAGATTGGGGAACCGAGCTTAGATATCAAAATGGTGCCTGGCAAGCCTTGGACCGAGAAACTGGAAGAATATTATCAATTGACGAATATGAAAAGCTCCTTGAAGAAAGAACAGCCACTAAATTCAAGGAGCAAACCAAAGTCACCGGCGGGGCCACAGAAGATACAACCGGGTGGAAGTATTATGACGACTGGGGTACTGAACTAAGAACTCCGGATGGTGGTAAAACCTGGGAAGTTAAAGACCGCGAGACTGGAGGAATTTTCTCATTGGAAGATTATGAAAACCTCCTCAGGCAACGAGCGGCAGAAAAAGTCCAGAAACCAACTACCGGTAAAGAGGTTGTTACTGGTCAGGGTGAGGGCCAGTGGGTCTATAATCGAGATTGGGGAGCCGAACTCAGGTATCAGGATGGTGTATGGCAAGTAAAAGACCCTGATACTGGAAGAATATTATCGACTGAAGATTACGAGAAACTCCTTGCAGAAAGAACAACCGAAAGATACCCAACGCATGTTGATGATGTCACCGGCGGAAAGATCATCGCAGGCGACGATGCAAGTCAATGGACTTACAATCAAAACTGGGGAGCAGAGCTTCGATCTCTCGACAATGGTAAAACCTGGCAAGTCAAAGACCCCGAGACCGGCAATATCCTCACAACTACAGAATACGAGGAATTGGTATTGGCCAGAACAGCCGAGAGATCTCCAAAGTACGATGCTGCGCTTAATACCTATACCAAGCTCAATGAAGACGGATCTAAGGTTTATCAGAACCGGTCCGGTAGATGGGTTTCAAAAGAGGAGCTGGACGCAGAAAGAGCCGTAATTGCCGATAACACCCCGAACTATGATTACAATTACGATGACACCGAAGATACTTACGTTAGGACCAACCCAACGACTGGAAACACCGATTACATGGACACAGATACCGGAAATTGGCTTCCGGGAGATCAGTACACAGAAATCAAAGGCTCAGGAGAAACCCCGATCTGGGATAGCGAAGGAGGGTTCTATTTCTTCAGGAAAGATGACGGCACGTTTGAAATACTCAACCCATATACTAATGCCCGTCAAACTCCCGAAGAATATGGTAAATATCTGGCAGATCGATTGGCCGCAACCACGCCCACGACCCCGGCTACTCCGACAATCACGACCCCAGCCGAATATTATACACCATCTCCCGCGACCTATGCACCAACCGAATACTATCCATCACCGGCGGCTGCTTATACCCCATCAAATATTGCACCGACGCAATCAGAGCTTTCAAAATTATATGATGATATGATTGCCGCTGCTGCATCTAAAGAAGAAGGTGCGGAAGCTGTTGCTGATGCATGGACCAGATTCACCAAGACAGAAGATTTCGGAAAATTTGTGGAATCCGGGGATGCAAGTCTGCTTGCCAAAGCTAAAAATGGTGACGTCTTAACCGAATCGGAAATCGACAGGGTTCAGTATCTCAGATCTCAGATGAGTGACGCAGCCGGATCAACATTTGACGAGGCAATGGGTACAGTACCAATCAACACCATGCCACTTTCTGAGTTCCAGAACCAGATAACTGCGGCCAGGGACAGTGTAAAGAACCTCAGCAATGCGGATATTAAAGCCAGCAATCTTGGTCCAGAAAAAGAACTCATAGTCCACCAGACCAAGGCCGAAGCGAACATGGATGATTTCTTCCAGTTCGAAGAATTCAAGGGGGCTTCGGATGTAATCCTGGATGAAATGAGATATTATCTTGGAGAACCGACAACCACACCAGGCCTACTTGGAAAGTTCAGTGCCGTAAAAGCAACGTGGACTGCAAAAGCAACAATGGCATGGGACAAGATAGTTGAGGCTCTGAAATCTGCCAAGAACCTGATATCCCAGATGCCTGCTTCGTGGCTGGATGCAAATGAAGATTACAGCATGGCCGAACTTATACTGGGAAACAGCAAGTATAGCGATATTCTTTTGGTCACTGGAACAAAAGGACCAACAAAAGCATCTATGGCAAAGGCATTTGAAAAAGCTGCGAACGAAGGAACAACAATCACGGGTTCGAACGGATGGCAGGCAGCGACTCATAATTTCAAGAAGTCAGGAGGATGGGTAGTAAAATCGCCAGAAGGAGATTTCCAGTTCATACGCAGGAACGAAATGGTTCCCTCTGCGGATGAAGCAATGAATGTTGCTGCAACCCCTGCCAAAATGTTCTACTGGGAGAAACCAAGCAATGTCCCAACCGAATTCAAAGTTCCAGAAAATGCAAACGGCAGTCGAATAGTTGCTGTCAACCGGGCAGATCCATATTCGGTCGATGAATCTATTTGGAAAGGATTGACTGAATCAGGCGGCCTCACCTCCGACATGTCAAAGGAATTTGTCAAAATTGATTTGCTAACTGATGACGGAATATTGTGGTCTACTGTTCGGGAAGCAGACAAAGCCGGGCCATTCCAAATAGGCAGGACAGTTGAAATAGTTGAAAAAGATGCTGTCAGAATCAATGGATTATCCGGTATCGATCTTCAGCGCATGAATGCCCGTGAGTTTGCATCCCTGGTTGGTGACTCAGATATTCAGGCAGCTATCAGGGCAATTCCGGGGGAAGATATACAGCACCTGACCAAATATCTGGATGAAACCAGAGTCAAGATGATTGAAGATGCTCGAACGTCTACGCCCAGGATAGTAGAGGCAGTCCCGCCGGAAACCCCGACGATTAGGACCCCAGAAACAACTCCTGGCCCCGAGGCGGTCACACCTGAAGAATTGGCATCTGAGTACCAAAAAGCACAGCAATTGGTCGATGCAAAGACAACAGAACGGATAGCCATAGAAGATGAACTGTCCGAACTCGGTCGTCAGATCCAAGAACTCGGCGTCAAGCTCGAAACCGCCCCGGTAAAAGAGAAAGCTGCTATAAAATCACAAATCGATGGATTGAAGACCCGGGCAGATGCTCTTAAAAACAAAGGACGCAGGCTAAATCAGGAAGTCTACGATGCCAGAAATGTAAAACAGGCCAAAGGAACTCAGATAGTCAACGGACAAACCACGGTTGATGATCTCCTCAATCAGTTGGACGGTTTATCTGTTCGGGATGGCCGATCTGCGCTGGACGAGGCCCTGGCCAAAAGTGAGGACCTTAAAACATATCTCCGAAACACCTCCCGAGAAGAGGCCGAGCAATTGGCCATGTCCATCTCTGAAAAGCTGGGCAGCGACAGGTCCGCCGCAGAAAAGATCATGGGGTTCCATTACCAGGGAGCAGTTGGCCGTATCGATGATGTGACCAGGGCTAAAATGTCTGCAACTGACCAGGAATACATTCGCAGAGCCATGACCCGGCAACTTAATCAAAATGATTATCAGCAAGTGACGAGGATTGTTGAGAACGCCGGAGCATATCAGGGAGTATCGGTCGGAGCGGATCTGGGACGACTCAAGATAGATAACATACTTGATTCCAGCATGGCCGGAAAGACAGATGAACTTAAGAAACTGCTCACTGATAAAGATGTCAGGGCTGCATTGAAAGACGAAGCGTTTGCAGACGAGGCATTTGGAAAAATCTACGACGTCGATCCAAGTGTGGCATCTCAGTATCAGAAGGCAGCCCAAGATCGCATAATATCCGACATGAAGGCCGATCCCAAGTACAACAATCTGTCGGCTGGCGATAAGAAGTTCATAGATGAGTTTTATTCAAAGAGGATATATACTCGTGAAGATATGGAACGATTGGCCAGAATCCGGCAAAGCATGCCTTCTAGTAAGTTCAGCAGGTTCCTTAGAGGGGGTGCCATAGGTAGCAAAACAATGATCAGGAACATGATAGACCACCCCCTGTCTACCTTAACAACCGCCGCAAAGAGAACCTTTAAAGCGGTGGCTTTAGTATATGGATTTCAGTTCCTATATTTTGCAGTCGAAGAAGGGTTCCAGACCGTGATTCAGATGACTGGATGGAATACGCCTACAGACGAATATATGGAATATATGTCTAATAATGGTATTCCATGGTATGAAGGATCTGATAAAATATTAGAACCCTTTAATTGGGTATTGGACCATGTTCCTTATAGCGACGTAATATTTGGAGTAGCCGCTGGTTTCCGATGGTATATAGAAAATGCTGCGGTTGGACAAATGGAAAATAAAGTAAGCGTGGGCATACGATCCGGGTTGTGGGTGCCCGACGAAGGTTGCAAGTTTGGTCCAGGTTGCTGGGGCCACATCCGGCCAGAGTCTGAGAGACCTGCATACTGGGCGCAACATCCTGAAACCATGGCTCATCTCGACGGTGATACGCTTCGCAGAATATATGACATTCAAGGAGACGGCAGCATAGGTCCAAACAACCTAATAGCTAAGGGCCTTGGTATTACAGACCCAGAACTTGCAAAGCAGGTCGGACTCGGGCACTTTATCAGCGCCAGCAACCAGGGTGCAAAGGATACTCTGACCAAAGAGTTTGGAGGTGCCTATGATCTGCTGGTTAAAGGAGGTGCAATTTCCGAACTGGCAAATAAGGCATATCTTGAAGCCAAAGGCCAAACAAGTACCATGACCATCGACCCCAATGCTCAATACATCGATCAAACTGGAAAAGTCATATTGGGAAAAGATGTCACGGACCCCAGCCAAATCATAGGTCAAGTAATGGCAGACGGTACTGTCCGGCAATTCTCGACTATCGGGTCAACAACTCCGGGAATGACTGCTGAGGAGGTTACTGCGCAGCAAAGAGCCGTCCTCGCGATAGCACCTACATCTATGGAGGCATTGACTAAATATGCAACCTACGGTGGCACCGCAACAGCGGCAGATGCGCAGACATGGAGATCCATTTTTATAAGCCCAGATGGAAGCCTTGACGTCAGCAAACTGAAATCAATGTATCCGGATATGACAGCCGCTCAGATGAGTGCGATATTTCCAAAAGAAGCCATCAATAAAGCCATTCAGAACGACCTTGCTTCGGCCACTGATCCAGTTGAGTTGTCCCGAAAGATTGCTGAGTATAAAGCTTCTGGCATGATTGCCGAAAGCGCCCGGATAGAACAATATATGCCGGCGGACCAGGCGGCAATTTTCACCGCGAGACAGAATAATCCAGCAAACTTCAAGGCAACCGCGAGTGGAAATACATTATCCTGGATTGATGATACTAGGTATCCCCACACGGCCAATATAATTCAATCTGGCAAATTGTTTAACCCGACCACTGGGCAGTACGACATCGATCAAAAAAAGACAGAATCTGATGGGAGCGAATTTACTATCGACACCGGAAAATATGCCGAATTTATCAACAGTGGCAGTAAAGATATTGCAGCGTTCCTTGCTGATAAAGAAAATTATATTCAGACGTGGAAAGGAACCGGGTCTACCAGTAAGACCAGCTCCGGTGGAGGCGGTGGAGGCGGCGGAGGAAGCAGCAGTTATCCCAGCAAAAAGAGTACCACGCCGTCAGAACCCAAGGTATCTGGACTCTTCATAGATACTGCTGGATTAAATGCCGAGGTATACGAAGATGGAAAGTTTATCGGCATGACAGATGAAATACTGAATTTGGAACCGGGGGTGCATACTATAACCATCAAAAAAGATGGCTATAAACCATATACCATGCCGGTCCAGATATACAACGGCAGCATCGCTCGGAAATCTGCAACCCTGTACCAAGACACATCAGCAACCAAGAAAACAGGAGAGGCTGACGAAACCGGGCTTTTCATAGACTCTGACGGATTAAATGCCGAGATATATGAGGATGGTAAGCTGATCGGAACCACGGACGAAAAAATAAAACTGGAACCAGGACCCCATACCATAACCATGAAAAAAGAGGGTTACAAACCATATACCACAACCGTTCAGGTGTACGACGGATATGTTGCTCAGAAAACAGCAACCCTATACAAGGACACATCACCGACTCAAAAAGTCGAGACTGCCGAAGAAACCGGGCTCTTCGTTGATACCGGCGGGCTGGGTGCAGAGATATATGAAGATGGAAAATTAATCGGCACCGCCGACGAAACGATAAAACTTGAGCCAGGGACCCATACCATAACCATGCAAAAGAAAGGCTATAAGCCATATACGTTCTCGGTTACGGTATACGATGGCCATGTTTATAGAAAAACCGCAACCCTGTATCCAGACAAATCGACAACCAAGACTGGTACAACGGCAACAACCATAACATCCAGAGTTGAGAAATTCGTAGATGCGGTGGGCGGAGAAGAAGCCATTACGCCAGATCATATAGTATATGCTTATGCAATTGCTAAGAACAAACCCGATCTGGCGGAATCAGCAAGGAGTGAATCTTCACCCCCAATTGCTGGAAACTGGACTTTTGCCGAGGACGACGTAAAAGAACTGATCTCATTATACAGGGGGTCTTAAATGCCTATCACCGAAGCCAGGAAGGGCTACTTATCAACCCATTTTTTTTCGGGCGGAATTATAGACTCTGATGGATTGATAGATGCAATACTTGCCGACTTAAATGGTACAGAAGACGTAACGGTTGACGATGTGGTGTGGATGTTCCTGTCACTTGGAACCAGATATAGTCCACCAGATATTGGTTTCGAGATCACCGCGAAAGTAACCGCAGTTAAGGACGGATCAGCAATAGAAGCACTGATGGAATGTGTCCCCGGCCAGGTCTGCGATTTAACTCCGAAAACAGTCATACTTTATGGGGTGTTTCCACGCAGCAGAGACGCAGAAGCCAAAGAATGGTTGATGCTCCATTTGCCAATTGGTTCAGAAATAACCCTGACACCGATGGGAAATAATTATATCGTGAACAAGAATGGAGAAGTTATAAACGATTCCTTGAATAAATATATAGAAAATCTCGGGCAGGTTACTGAGATAACTGGTTACGATACGATGGCTTCCGTGATGGAGATCATCGATGGAGATACTATTCAAGTAATCCAGCAATGCGCTCCCGGCCAGCTCTGTGACATAACACCGGTTAGTGTGAGATTGCAGGGAGTGTCGTCGTCTGAAATGAGTTTCCCGGCAGGACGAGCTGCCAAATCATGGCTTTATGAGCAGATTCCGCCCGGGACTACGGTCAAACTGGCAGTGAAAGGCAAAGATACATACGGCAGATTGATAGCAGATATATATTATCCAGCCAATAGTACTACTAGCATAAACGACAAAATGATACAGGCCGGGAAGACAGTAGGCTATAATCCAACTGCCGAGTCGATAGATTCAAAGGTTGACGTAAAATATGTAGGAGGCGTTGCAAATTCATATCCTGCTGCATGCACTTCAACTGTATCTAAACCATCCGCAGTACTCAGTCTCATATCCCCGGTCTGCAATGTGGTGAAAAAGGATGGATCTGAAACATGGTTCGGATATACCGTGAAAAATGTTGGAGACAAACCCTGGAAAGGCTGGATGGGTGTCGTGCTTACTGATAACAATACTAGGAAAACATATCAGTATACTGGCGACCCGCGAAAATCCAGTACAATAGCCCCAGGCGAAACCAAGACGCTGTTTACGAAATTCGTAGTGCCGCAAGAGTTCGGAAATAAGATATCATGGGAGGCTCTTATAAATAGCCTCTAATTTTCTTTTTCGGTTCAACCAAAACGTATTTCAAGTCGGAAACCTATTTTAAAATTGTGATACGATGGCGACCCTAGAAGATTTGCGAATAGTTTACGGGGCATTGACGTCCTGCAAGACTGCTGATGAAATTGCGCATAACGTAATGCTACCAATGGATATTGTAACAGAATGTCTTGACACTCTTAAATTAATGGGCGTGATCAGCAAAGACAGCTATTCAGATGTTTACTGTCCCATAGAGGAGGTTGCAGGAAATATATGCAAGCAATGTAATGAGATAATAGAAAACCTAAAATAATAGGATAGTCGATGTACTCTATTTTTTTTGATAACAACGAAAAGCAAGGTAAGCGGCCTGACTTTTTGGACGAAGCCTGGACTTATTATAAGAAAAGAATAAATAAGCCAGAACCAGCAAACCTAGACTTCGATCTTATGCTGGTAGATGAAGAATCCGGTAAACAGGTTGGAGCAGAGATTAAGGAACTCGACGATTTTTGGGGCAGCCTTCCACCAAGGGGTCGGCTAGGTCGGCAATGCATGGATATAGCCCTAAAATGTGACTACGGATATCTAAGCATACTTGGTAGTCTGTCGGAGCTGATCGAGTCTATTCCTCCATACTACAAGACTGACGAGGGAAACATAATAGAAAAACCAGAAGAACGAATGACACTAGATGAGAACATGGTATATGCTGTTCTCGGCGATATCAAATCTCTAGGAGTGTTGCCGGTTTTTCTGTCGCGAAACCCAATCGATTCGTTTCGGTTGCTGATTAACTATATGATCCACGATGTCATCAGTGACCCGCCTATAACCTTGTGTAGCAAGCCTCGTAAAAACATGCATGCTATAAACGTACTCTGCAATCTACCAGGAATCGGGTGGGAAAGAGCAGAAGCTATATTGGAACAGTATGGCTCTGTCTCCGAGTTCTTACAGGAAGCGCAGGTCTGCCTAGACAGCGGCAACTTGGGGCCTCTGGAAAATCTCAAGATAAACGGCAGGCGATTTGGTAAGTCCGCGCATAAGATGTTTCAGGTAGATGGTATCTGGGGAATTTCATAAATACATATTTTTTTTTAGTATTAACGAAAACCCATATATAGTAGATAATATAGAGAAGAGTATAAGGGATGATAAAAATGCTGACACGACTTAGGAACAGTATCATGCGTCCAGTTGATGCATGGTGCATGAAAAGATGTACCAGGTCTTTATCTGCAACACATGGTGATTTCATATATTCGCCCGTATTGCCGCCAGTTATACAATTTGCATCGGACGATTTCAATGCAGCCTGGGAACAGGCCCTCTCAAATGTGATACTAAGAGGCAAACCAATCACATTCGGGGGTAAAGATGGCGCGAAACAGGCAATGGATACCATGCAGACCATCGTATTGGGTAATCATGCAGTTGAACAGATACTGGGAGAGCATCTGCATCCCAAGTTCCCGTTTCAACTGGTAGACCAGTATTTGGAGGAATTCACACCCGAGTATCTTGAAAAATACCGAAGCCAGGGCTCCGAAGGATTTGATTATATTTATTACGATAGATTCGATAGAGATGATCAAATACTCTATATGAGACAGGGCCTCCGAGAGCAAATTGAGTCAGGAATTCAGTCAAACCGGAATCAGATGATCACATGGATACCCAGGATAGATCAGACTAAAACAGCAACACCTTGCTTACAGAGAGTGGGAATTCGCTATGAAAAGGATGACCGCGTATCAGTTAACCTCAGCTGGAGGTCAAGAGACCTCTTTGGAGCCTGGCAAATAAATCTCGTCGGTATTATAAATACATTATATCGGGATATAATTGATCCCAATCATTGCGAAATTGCCAGAATCGTTGACAGAAATGACTCTCTGCATATTTATAAGAGCGATATGATATCAGCAATTGGGGTAATCACACATGCTTGAGAGAACCGTCAGAACTCTGCACATGCTCGAAAAAGACAAAAAATCTCCAATAGATCGCATAGTAATCCTGAACAAAGAGATCGCTCAGGTAGCTTATGAGTTGCTTCAATGTAGGATATTTCCAGGCGAGGCAAAAGCGCACATGGCAAACGCCAAGTTGGAGCTTGGAGATGCATTAACCCAGCTTAATATGTTGTGCCTAGATATGGAATTGGTGCCAGAGGAGATCCTGAAATTGGGTATCCAGCATACCTATGAAAGATTCCAGGATTTCGCAGAGAGGGGATGGGATAAGAGACAAATGGAGACGCTTTCATGCAGAAGCAAAGAACTGAATGCATAGATAAAATTTTTTGTGGAAACACGACAGACATTTTAAAAACGCTTCCAAGCGACTTAGTAGACTGTTGTGTTTGCTCTCCGCCGTATTACGGTTTGCGGTCGTATTTGCCGGAAGGACATCCAGACAAGGCGTTGGAGATCGGCCTGGAGGAGAGCCCGGAGGCTTACGTGAGCAAGCTGGTGGAGGTCTTCCGGGAAGTCCGGCGGGTGCTGAAGAAGGAAGGGACGCTTTGGCTGAATTTGGGAGATTCCTATGCAGGCTCTTGGGGCAACTCCGGCCACAGACCGGAGCTGGACCATACATCGAGCTATCAGAGAGGAAAGAAAACTGAGTATTTCTCGAGGGGTGGCTGGGATCAGAGGAGAGAAGTTCCGCCCAATCAGAAGGTAGCTGGATGCAAGCCCAAAGACCTGATCGGGATTCCCTGGACGGTCGCATTTGCTCTCCGGGCCGATGGGTGGTGGCTACGATCCGACATAATCTGGCATAAGCCCAACTGCATGCCGGAAAGCTGCAAGGATCGGCCCACAAAGAGCCATGAGTATATGTTTTTGCTGAGTAAGGGGAAGAAATATTATTATGATGCTGAGGCGATTTCAGAAGATGCCATAAACACCAAAATGCCCGGAAAAAACATGCGGGATACCAGAGAAACATATGGGCCACAAAATGGCGGTAACAGTGGATTAAGAGATCTAAAGCAGCGATATAAAAGCGGTGATTGGCCTACAAAACGCAATAAGCGCACCGTCTGGACCATTCCCACCCGTCCTTACAAAGGGGCACACTTCGCCACATTTCCCGAAGCTCTGGTAGAGCCTTGCATCCTGGCGGGATGCCCCGAAGGTGGTATCTGCCTTGATCCATTTTTCGGAGCTGGTACCACCGGCCTGGTGGCGAAGAAGCTAGGACGGCGCTTCATCGGCATAGAGCTGAATGAGGCATATATAGGCATGGCGCAAAAGCGCATCGCCGCCGTACCAAATAGATTAGATAACTGGATGTGAATTCATGAAAATAACCACGCCAAATGTAGACACCATCATACAGGGCGACTGCCGGGAGGAGATGAAGAAGCTGCCGGACATATCCAGGAATAGCCGCCGCGAACAGGCAAAAATATTTTGTGTAGAGGAGATATTACCAGACGCTTTAGCCGAAATCGAGCGGCTGCGGGCGGCTCTAGCTGAATCGGAAAAAATTGTCGAGCACAAAAGCAAGTCTGCCACCCATTGGTATGACGAGCATCTTAGGGCACAAACCGACCTCACACAATCCAAGCGAGTCATAGAACAGCAAGTCGCCAAGATCAAGGAGCTGGAAACAGCGTATCTGAAAGCTCAGAATAGCAATCTGTTGAGAAAACAGGAAATCGAGCGGCTGCGGGCTTCTCTGATAGATCTACATGCAGAGTACACTATCTGTATTGATATCCATAGTAGTTTTCATCGCAGTCACTAAAAAACTATATGATTCCGATGAATACGACAATATAAAAGATGCAGCATTTATTGGATTTTTTGTTGGAGTATTTACTTTACTGATGTTAGCAATTCTGACTACTATGGCACTTGGTATAATTTGCCCCGAATATACTATCATGCGAGATGTGCTATCATCATTATCACCCAACTAAAACTTTTTTCTTTTCTGTGTATCTTTGAAATATATTAATATTTTATTTTCAAACATTGCTCATATCTAGAAAAGTTTTTATTTGTAATAAGGCCAAAAGTTTATATATTATGGATACTCACATCTCTATTATGGAACTCTTGGATAAGTTAAAAGATTATATTATACAATATGAAAAAAATGAAGAATATTATATATGGGGAGGATGTTATACTTCGGATGAATACGATTTTAAAGTCCGGCATTCACTAAGTAAGCAAATTCCAGAAACAAGTTGGAAAAATCTAGAACATGAAAATATGCTTTGCAAGTTTGCCATAGACTCACATATTACAAAATGGAAAATGGAATATTTAAGCGATCTATTTTTCTATTATAAAATATGGGAAAATATAAAATAATTATCTTCATATTATAACTATTTTTCGGGCAAACCTTTTTATACAATTGATCCATATAGAAGAATCGGAGATGTAAAATTGTATACTGCTGAAACTCTACTCAGGCTGTACAAACAGCTCAAGACTTTTGATAAGTGCGCTATTCACCTGGGGATGAATCGTAAAACGTTTGCTCGGATATGGTATGATTCTGGCCTACCATCTCCCAAGAACCTCCCTAAGAACGATATAGAGCCTGAAATCTACAAGGTAGCCGCATGTAGCGACATGCACTTTGGCTCCAAACAGCAGGCTCTCACACCCTTCCTCAGCTACATCCAGGAGGTTCTCGCCCAGGACATCCGCACAATGGTTATACCCGGCGACATTTGCGAAGGTCTAATGCCCCGCCAAGGCCATGAACAACTCCGATTCCTCCATTCAATAGACGAAATATACAACTACATTTATAATATATTTTCTGAATTTGCCGACCAGCTAGAAAATATTTATCTCATCCAGGGCAATCATGATGAATCGCTTAATCGGCGCGCCCACGGATTTAACCTTTGCGCAAACTTGGCCCGCGATTTCGCCTCAGTTCAATATGACGATGACCCTGCCAAAATCATAGATCCTGTCACCCTAGACGGCGGAATAAAAGCAATCCTTTGTCATGGTCGCGGTGGTTGCAGCAAAAATCTAGTATCCCGTTCCAGAAACAAACTCATCGACTACATGAACTATACCAAAGATATAGACCTTTTATTCTTAGGCCATTGCCATCGATTTTCATCTGATTACTGGCTAGGAACGCATTGCTTTAGTCTTGGATGTTTCCAATCAACCACCCACTTCCTCGCGGATATGGGCAAAATTCCCCAGGTCCGGGGCGAAATCATCCAATACCAAATCGACACCCACGGCACCATGCGAAAAGTAATCGACGTCCCATACTGCTACGACGATCAAATAAAAAAAGATGACTTCTAACCACCACTTTTTTATATCAAGCAAACCTAGTATATTGCATGAACTGTATACCTCCAGAAGACGATGACTTCAACTTCACAGAAGCCATAGCCATGCTCGCCAGTGGCCTCTCGATCAGCATCCAAGAGTTTTACTGCGATCAAGAAGCAGGTGGCCGGGCAGAACTCGCCCAAATTATCAGAATGGCCGCTGATCTAATAGAAAATGAACACAGCACCGGCGAAAATCTAACAACAATAATATGTATAATTAGAGCCTGGAATCAAGCCCGCGCAATAACAACTAGGTGATTAATATGGAATTAGAAGTAATGAAAAACGGTACGATGTTTGGTATAAGTGATGAATGGATGTTAGATGTGGTAAACAAGGTGATGAATTACGGCCAAGAACCAAAACCACATGATATAGTAGAAATAATGTCATTAATGATTAAGGAATGCACTACCATAGAAGAAGTAGCTGCGGTATGCTTTCATTGTGGAATTTTATATTGTAAAATAGAATTTAATAACGATGATTGGTAAAAAATATTTTTTATGGGGAAATAATTGCTTCCCCATCCAATATAACACTCTTTTTTCCATTCCAATATAATCCAGTTACATCTACATTCTCAGCCAAAAAATTAAATTTTCCAGTCTCCATTATAAATAGCCATCTAAATCATCTCCTCATATATATTCTTCAATATCCCATTAAACTCTTTCCTTTTTTCCTCGATCAATGGACGATCCATCACAACCACCCTCGGATTTCTATCAACGTTTCGCGGGGTATACACCTTAGTATCATTATTCCAATACCCCCCAACATCCAGATACAAAATCCATACCTCATCAATACTCAGCCCAGTTACAAACTCATATGCCTGCACATAAGCGGCCATCTGAAGAGCATAGCTATCATACTCATCCCCCGTTTTAATATCGACCAGCCGCCTCTTCCCATCACAAAAGTTAGCTACCCCATCAAGCCGCCCCGCATAAGCGCACACAACCCCATCCAATTCACCCTCCCACCAAACTGCTGCCTCAATAGCCTCCCACCCCACTACCACCTTCTCAAGCTCCAACTGTTGCCACATCGCGACAATATCATCGAGTTTTTGACTGACCTCCTCCGGCTCGGTCCAATAAGGATTCTCGCCCGGAATATCTAAGTTCATTCCCAGATACTTCTTCGCGATCCCATTAAGCACCACATAATGCCCCAATGTCCCAATCTTGGCAGCATCCCCCGCCTTAATAGGTTCATCATTCCAGTGGCATATCGTACTTACTGAATACATCTTTTTTCTTGGATTATCTGACCAATAATAATATCGACCATGTTTTCGATCCGATCCTACTAATAATTGTCTATTCATTAGAAAATACCTCTTCTATATCTCCATCTAACATGCAATATCCACATCCCATTAAAATTATAAAATTATTTAATGCGCTCATATTTTACCATCCCAAAAAATGCATTCATCACTCATATTACATTCTTTGCGACTATCATCACATCTCCATCCAATAATCCCATTAGTAATTCGTACAATCCACTCTGGCTCAATCATAACACCATCCGAGAACCAATAGTATGGCAAGTGTATATCTTTTTCTTTTTTAGCTTTAAGATCAATATATACTGAATACAATAATTGCCTAAATACTCTACAGTTATTCATATTTACATCTTTATTAGTTTTAGCGGTCAATTGAATAATAGTATATGCTGTTAATTTATAATAATCTGGTATATCCATAAATAATGATTTGCATTCTTCTAAACTATGCGTACCTGCTAATTTAAAAAATGAATCTGGCCTTGGCTCTAATAACCAATCTGGCGCAGACTTTCCATTTATCAATTCTTCATTCGCATTCATCTGTATCATCCGGTTCATATCCTTTGCAACAACAATCATTTTCATTTGTAGGTTCTTTATATGATTTACAAAAACCAATATCGGCCCTACCTTTATAATCTTCTGGTGGATACATATAATACAAACATGTTCCACATCTCTTAGTTGCTGTAGAGTTTCTCATACAATATACTATACAGATATTATATATAAGCATAATGCTCGTTTAAATACTGTTTAAAACTTGGCGGCCCGAAATCTATATAAAGTCTGGAAACCTAGGTAATGTTATACGGAGATTTGATCATGCCATTTGTGGATGAATCTGTTATGGACGTCCTAAGAACTAGAATAATGGAACTGGAAGCTGAAGAGGTTTTTAGTAATGTCTAAAAATGTTTTTATAATATCATCGCCCGATGATATGAAGGATTTTGGCGCGGTGAATCTTCACAGATTGCTCTTGCGCCCCAAATTGGTATTTACGGGTATAGAACTTAGGAATCCTGCCCACCAATACATAATCGAATCGCCCAGTGGTTCATCTCTATGTCAGCTAGGTGACTGGGCCATAATATTTCCCGATGGCAACCTCTACAAAGTAACAAAATCCCTCTTTAACAAGATGTTTGATACCAATATGGGGTTGGAGGGAATTGGGCGGCCTTGTATATTCAAAGATTGCCTCGGAATATATGGAAAAGTGCGAGGAGAAGTGCGCTGCTCCAAATGCAACGACCTATATCCAACATCTATGATGAGAAAAAATAAATATATTTGAGGAGATTAAAATGCCACCAGACATTCTATACATGAGCATAAAAAAGTCGCTAAACCGACGCAGAATCGCCCGCCTATACCCATCAAATAACGACCCCTCCATTGAGTTCGTTATTAGGAAGGGCGTACCGTATTCTTGGCAACTCTTGGAAAATGGCCGTCAAATAAGAAATGGAATCGCGACCTCAGTTGACGAACTAATAAGTAAATACCGCGAAATCGAACTCGAATACCGGGCGCAACCTATAAATAGTATTCCGCCCAATTAGACATTGTGGTTGGGTTAGAAATCCCTTCATGGCCCAGCCACTTCCCTCCTCTATTTTTTAAAAACCCTAACCAAAACAGTTTCTAACAAAAATCCGGCCCAAATTGCCCCCATACAACAACACAAAATTAAAAAAATAGTAGAAATGATATGAATAGCTTCACCCAACATACGGCGACGCCTTCAACGTGCCCAGCACCTTATAAATCAACTGGCTAGCCTCATACTCATCATCTAAATCATACTTTAATGCCCAATCTTTATCACAATAAAATGTCCCTATCTCGCGCCCGTAACATCGAATGGTTGTAAAGAGATCACCCACCTTTGGGTTATCCTCAACAACCGAGTAATATGCCCCAATCACAACTCCAATATCATCGGCCATATCAAGGACATCAATTGATCGACATTCATAATCTACAAATACTCCATCCGGCCCGATATCAACATCTGGATAATATATACCGGGTGCATTAATCGCCAAGTTATCTTCCATAATCTGCTCCACCGTAAAGTACTCCAACCCATACCCACCGCCACACACAAAATTTGTGCTCAATATAGCGGCAATCATAAACACCTTAATCGCATCCATTGTTTATACCTCTCGATCTTGATCTCTCCACTCATATCCGAGTGGGCAGTCATCTCCCAATACCAACGCTAAATAGTCCAATGCGCCCATTATGCGCTCCGGGGGCATTACACCATTCAGCATCATAATATCCGCTGTCTCATAAAGATCAACATAGATCTTCCGGGTGTTCTCAACATCTAACATAAGCTATACTACGACTTGCCAACATTTAAATATGGCGGTCAACCAACATGTTTTAATACTTAGCTCGCTTATTATGAAGCATGACAAAACGAAAAATGAATCAAGATGATGCATGGGATTCAGATCCAGTTGAAGATATGGAAAATGCTATTAAAATATTAAAGCAATCAACTGATTACAAAATGCTCGGCGAAATCGAAAAACAAGTAAATTTGGCGATCCAACTTCTCATAGATGATGGTAAATCACCTGAAGAAATCGAAAAAATATTAATTAAATATGGAATTTGGCCCAATTTTCCAGTATAGAGGGTAATATGAAAATCCTAGACTGCACCTACACTCATAACTTGGAAGGCGAGCCGATAATTCATCTCTACGGAGTGGGTGGCAAACATATAACAAGATCGGGTCACCGGCCATATTTCTATGCTGAGTTCAACAACAACATTAACAACGATGTGGCGGCCCGATTACTTCATTCCAGAGGTATTCATGATTTTGTGAAGGTCGAAAAATTCCGGCCCATTGGATACCAGTCAAAACCCACCACAATGTACCAAATATTCACCATATCTCCCAGGGATATTCGCCAACTTCACGAAGAAGTAAGCCGCATTCCCAACATCTTCAAGATATATGAGGCGGACATACCTTACAAAAACAGATGGCTTATAGATAATGGGCTGGGAGGGTTTGCCGATATAGATTGCGGGGAGGATGCCCCTATAAGCTACTGTAGCTTCGATATAGAGTGTTTGGTCCCGCCCGAGGGTACTATGCCTACTTCAGACAAAGATCCCGTAATCCTCATCTCAATGGCCTTCTCGCCCCAATTTGAGGGTAATGATAGGGTGGTTCTATCTACCAAACCCACCAACTACCAGGGGTGCCCCGTAATACTTTGCAAAGATGAGCACCATCTAATAACCACATTTCTATCATTATTCAATGTGTACAATCCCGACATCATAGCAGGCTACAACACTAATCAGTTCGATTTTCCCTATCTTCAGGGCCGGTGCAAAGTGCTGGGCATCTCTCCAAAATGCACGCGCGACAATCGCGAATGGTACATAAGAAACAGATTTGATGGTGGGGTGGATGTCACGATTACGGGCCGAGTAGTAGTTGATCTATTGCCCATCATCCGGGCCAACTACAGTTTGAACCGTTATAACCTCGCTACGGCTGCATCCTTGGTCAATTATGAGAAGCTTGATGTTAGCCCCAAGGAAATGAGAGAGGCGTATCTACATGGACGAGAATCTATTGATAATGATAATAATGATAACTATGGATCTGATTGGGATCGGGTTATTGCTTATTCTGATCGCGATGCTGAACTTGTAATGAGGTTATTATTGGACTTAAAACTGGTTGATAAATATATTGCAATATCTACTGTGAGTGGGACGCTACTTCAAGATGTAGTTAATTTGGGCCAGACTAAACTTATTGACAACTTAATCATTCGCGAGTTTAGAAAACATGGGCGTGTTATGAATATGCGGCCCAAAATTGAAGATGAGGATGAAGATGATGGTGAGGTTGGGTACACCGGGGCAACTGTAATAGATCCTGAAACAGGCCTTCATGAACAAATAATAGTCATGGATTTTACATCGCTGTACCCATCTATCATGCGAGCATACAATATTTGTCCAACAATGATCATAAAAGATGAACAATGTGATGAATATATTGAAACGGTGAACGGTATAAAATTTGCAAATATTGAACCTGGTATAGTTCCTAAAATATTGGAAACTTTATTTAACGAGAGGATTAAATATAAAAAACTTATGAAAGAATCTACTAACCAAGCTGATAAAGATCGCTATGATAACATGCAGTACTCGTATAAGATACTTCTCAATTCCATTTATGGGTTCTTTGGATATCAACGATCTCGACTATATGATGTTGATGTGGCGCAAAGTGTGACTGCTGTGGGGCGAGATACTTTACTAAAAACCAAAACAGTAATAGAAAACAATAAGAAATATGACTTGAAAGTGATAGCAGGAGACACGGACAGTGTATTTATAAAAATAAATAAATTAAATTGTGATTATAATATTGCGTCCGAGATCGCAACAGAAATACATGATGAGATGGCTACTATATTGCCACCGCCTATGAATTTAGATTTCGAGGCATATTCGGACCGAGGGGTATTCCTAAAGAAAAAGCGATATGCTATGAGGTTGGTTGGGCCAGATGGTAAATTCAAACTCAAAATGCGGGGGATTGAAACTCGCCGTCGCGATTTCACCGCCTACACAGTTGAAACCTTGGAGCAAGTAATAAACATCCTGTTATCAACGGGCGACAAAAAACAAGCAGCATCATACGCCAACACCCAAGTCGCGCGAATCAAAAATCTTGCCTCCATCAACGATGATCCAGAGCTAGTTAAAAAACTCCTGTTGACCAAGAAGTTCTCCCGCCCAATAGATGGCTACAAAGCAATGATGCCCCACATAGAAGCCATTAAACGCGCCATAAATCGCGGAGAACCCGCCCCATCAATAGGCGACCGAATTGCATACTACGTAATTGAGGGCCGATCCAAAAAGATCTCAGATCTAACCGAACTTGAATCGTATGCCCACGATAAAGGCCTGGGTATCAACAAGAAATATTACCTGGAAAAACAATTAATACCGCCCATAAATCGCATATTTGAGGCCATACACTACAACTGGATCAAAGAAGAATCAAATTCTAAACAGAAAACATTATTCGATCTCTGACCACCACCTTTTTATGATATGTGCACATAATAGAGTATTGGTGAAAAACATGACTGAAACGTGTTACGGCTGCAAATACCTGAAAATGCGAGATTCGCCCAACTATAAGTGGTCAGGATTTTTATGCGCAAAGGATTTGCCAAAAAAGGGTGAATTGTTAGGCGAGGTTGGGGGCGTTGACTTAGTATGCAAACACCCAATGCGGCAGGCTGAAGATTGCTTCGTATATATGGTGGAATAGTGATGAATACACGCTTTAAAACGCCTGAGTTAGCTTATCGATACATGATCGGGATGATATCACAGTCTGGTGATAGGGTTATTGATGAAAATGGGTATGCCACAAAAGAAATGCGAAATATCCAGATTACAATAACCGATCCATGTAATCCCCAAAACTGGCCCATCCCTAACACCGGCTGGAAACTCCCCGCCCTCGATGAATATGTAACAAGAGAAATACTATCACCAAACACATCTATGCCCGATGGGTTCAGGTACACATACGGAGAAAGATTGTTTAACTATCCATATTGTAGCTGGGAGAGTAGTCAAATTGCATATATAATTAAGAAATTGAACGCAGAACCTACTTCTAGACGAGCATTTGCTATTACATATGACCCAGATTTGGATATGTATGAAGATAGTATACCATGCCTACAGCTAGTGAACTTTCTCATTCGCGATGGAAAGCTCCATCTAACTACTGTATTTCGATCTTGGGATGTAAAGCGGGCCGCCCCACAAAACCTGTACGGATTGAGTAAGTTAATGGAGTATGTGACAGTGCAAGTTGGATTTCCAATGGGTGAGTTAACCGTATTCGCAGTTTCCGCCCACATATACGAGGAATAAATCATGTTCAATATCATATTACGTGGTAACTCAGCTAACTCCAAAATTTATCACAATGGAGAAGAAATTAAAAATATTTCATCAGTAAGTATAAGTCAACAGGTGGGTTCAATTCCGACTGTACACATGGAAATGATAATGAACGAAGGTGAACTTTTCATAAATGAAGCAGACATCGTAATAACGTGTAGATATCCAAATGGAGATTTGGTTGGGACTGTACTTCTAGATGAAATAACTTATATAGATGGACCAATACAACATTGGTTGGTGAGGATGATTTAATGTTACACTTTGTTACTAGCTCAACAGAAGATGTAAATTCCAAAGATGATATCGACTATGGAGAAGAATATGAAAAACTATCAAATTTGGGCAATGCCATAGCAGAACCCATAACGTACACAGAATTTGAAAAACAAGTTGCGATATTATTTGCAGATTGTTTCGATACTTTGGTGCGAAAAGATGTTGAATATGCGGGGCATGGGGATGCATTCGAGGCGTTTCGAGAAGCGGCCAAAGTCGAAGGCGTAATTCCCGAGGAGATCGCCCGGCGATATCGCCTAAAACACGATATGTCACTAAAAAAGATGATAAATGATCTTCAGAATGGCCGCGATGAAAACCTGACCGAAGAGTTTATAAAAGAAAAGTGTGGAGATATTATCTGCTATACCGCCCTGATTTATGGGATGCTGGCGGAGAGGATACATAATGAAGTCCAGATATGTGAATGAGCTACGAGAATTTGGGCACGCCAAAAAAGATATATCGAAAAATATAGCGTTTTACTCAAAACAAAATAAACGATATATTTATACTAGGTTGGAAATAGGCGACCACGTATTAACATTCTATACCAAAAACGAGGAACAGGCATGGGAAGAGCCTATCCAATGGCTGATCAACAATGGGTATTTGGAGCGGGATATATGGCAGTAATAACTAAAAATTTGGGCAGCATGGTATCAAAGATGGTTGGTGAAGATAAACAAATTCAGATGTGCGGGGTGGAGCTTACGCTAAAAACCATCCATGAGTTTTTGTCAGCGGGCCAACTCGCATTCTCCAATGACGATAGGAAACTCCCCGACATTCGTCAGTTAGTGTTTCCCGACCGAACTCTAGTGCGGGCCGGGTGGCTCTGGCTCGACCCAGGAGCCTACCTAGTGACCTTTAACGAGGTTATAGAAGTTCCGCCTGATGTTATGGCGATAGCCCGCCCAAGATCATCCTTGCTCCGAATGGGCGCTACTATGGAAACTGCTGTGTGGGAACCTGGCTACAAGGGCCGCAGTCAGAGTTTACTTGTAGTCCACAACCCCAATGGAATACGTTTAAGAAGAAACTCCCGCCTAATGCAGTTAATTTTCATCAGGCTAGAAAATAATGCAGACAAGTTTAGACCAAGATAAAATATTAGAAGAATATATTAAAATGAAAAAATCGGGATGAGGATGGATTAAATGACAGACAGATTTTATGAGGCTACTCGGCTGAAGAGGAGGAGATGCGATGAGCGATATAATCACTAAGTGTGATCGGCACGGAGTTGTAAACCGTGAACCAACACCCCTGAGTATTACATATGTGGGAATATATCGGCCCGGACAAATGCGGTACTGCCCATATTGTGGAAGAAAAACAACCATCGAATGGCCGGAGGAAGACAATTCTTATCTTTCATATTTAAATAAAAATGGATATATAGATGCACTTAAATATGGGAATATTGACTATCTCCCTCCTTGGGAAGAATGAGGATGCGAAGCGATGATCATAATACCGCCTGAGGAGGTCGACGAGTTCCTGGCTAATGAGTCAGGAACACTCTTCACAGATGAACAACTTATTTTTTTTATGCGGGCCAAAAAAGTCTATCGCGAACAG
>Ga0302240_1000886_pt1 | contig 26761 bp, 25 predicted proteins | sample AAG_UR_His_MG_FD_193538 | JGI IMG/M metagenome (GOLD analysis project Ga0302240, IMG submission 193538) | Enriched activated sludge microbial communities from anaerobic digester in WTTP, New Holstein, Wisconsin, United States - AAG_UR_His | ecosystem: Engineered > Bioreactor > Anaerobic >... | reverse complement strand
AATCGCTCCTCGAAAAACCTTGATATTACTATAATTCGATGTCGATTCGAAAAATCCTTTTTGTAAATATTGGAAACAGAAAATATTTTATTTGGAAATTTTAGTTAGGCGGAATATGAGTTAACATACTGATAAACAAGTGCAAGGCCAAGACCTGTTCCTTTTTCTTTTGTGGAGAAAAACGGCTCGAAAATGTCAGACTGCAATGATTCTGGGATTCCGGGTCCTGAGTCTTGAACTACAACTTTAATAATCTCATTTTCAGTGTAGCTTTCAATTATGATCTTTCCGTTGTTCTCTATGGCTTCCACTCCATTGAGGAGTAAATTAATCAAAATCTGCTTCAAATGGGACCGATCAGCATAGATACAATCATTATCGGTCAATTTGAGTTCAATTTCGATTTTGTGTTTTTCAAATTCAGGTAAGAGCAATGTGGTCGTTTGTGTAATTAATTCTGAGAGGCTGAAAGGATGACGCTGAACATTTTTGCTCTTAGAATAGTCGAGGAGCTGAGTTAAAAGTTGATTCAATCTTGATATCTCTCCGGGAAGTTGGTCGATAATTTTTTCTCTGAATGATGGGCTGTCATATTTAATTGGCAATAGATCCAGGTAGGTTTTTATTGCCATCAGCGGATTTCGAATCTCATGGGCGATTCCTGAAATCATTCTCCCTAAAGCTTCGAACTTGTCTTGTTGAGAAACTTTTATTCTGAGGTTTATTATTTCGGTAATATTTCGAAATGTAAGAACACAGCCCAAATGACCATCTTCTTCACTTAGCAGGGGAGACAGGGTATAAGATAAAACGAGTTCCTGATCGTTTTTTTTAATCTTATTTTCTAATAGCGAGTAAGAGAGACCTGATGTTGCTGACATTCGGATTTTTTCAATATCAAAAAAAGGATCTAAAGAAAGATCTTCAAGCGTTTGGCCGATGGTTACCGGTATTCTTCTTGACGATTCAACAGAGTTCAGCAAATCAATTGCTTCTTGATTGAAACTGGTTAGCTTAATGTCTTGATTAAATGTCATTAACCCATTGCCCATATGCTCCATAACTTGCCGTTTGAATTGGTCACTGTCTCGAAGTGTCTTCTGAGCTTCCTTCAATTCTCGAGTACGTTGGTCTACTTCAGTTTTCAGACGTTGGTTCCAACCATAGATAAAAATAAGTATCGTGAAAAATAAACTGACGATCCCGATAAGGACATAAAAAGCGATTTTAAATGATTCGCTAATGGGTGTTACCTCTTTACCAAACCACTTTTCATAAATTTTATCATAAGTACCCGACTTCTTAAGATTTGTTAGACCAGCATTTAAACGAACCAACAACTCATCATTGCCTTCTTTTACAGCCATTCCATAATCTGACGCTTCGTATTCCTCACCAATAATTTTAATGCGATCTTGGAGTCTATACTTTTGAATTGTATACATTCCGGATAATCGATCGCCAACAACTGCATCAATGTCACCATTAATGAGTTTAACCATCGCCTGATTCAAATCGGAAAAAAACACCAGTTCAATTTCGCCAATTTCCGCGAGGATATAAGCGGCACGATCACTTCTTTGAACCCCAACACGCGTGCCTTTTAAATCTGATAAATGTACAGCGTAGGTATTGTCTGTCCTGACAAAAGTAGTAATAGAGTTTTTCAAATAAGGATCGGAGAACTCGAAAATTCCTTCACGACTTCCTTCGAAGCTGATCCCCTGAATGGCATCTATCGAACCATCTTGTAATGCTTGATAGGCTTTTACCCAATCCATTGGAATAAGTCTGAATTCAATACCCATTTCTATGGAGAGCGCTCTCATGAGATCGATATTGAAGCCTCTATATTCTCCTTCATCATCGACATATTCATAAGGTGGAAAGTTTAGATCACCCGCAATGGTAAGTCTCCGATTAGGATTTTCAATCTCATCCGCAAATACACTCTGGCTCGATGCCAGGAAAATCAATATCAAAATAGACAATTTTAAAATAGTCTTAATACGCATATGGTTTCACGCCCCTGTGTCTCATTATAGATAAACACATTAATTTATACAATGTGGAGTGATAACGAATGCAGAAAACATCAATGGGGGATGAATTTTAAAAAAACTCAAGTCTAGAAAACAGTACAGGTCTGACCCCCATGGATCCACCAGTGATCCACTGGGGTGATCTGAAGGGGTCAGACCTGCACAAATCTTGCATTTTAGTGATCCAGCGGGGTCAGACCTGCAAAAACAGTCCTGCAAAAACTACCCCCAAAAACAACGCAGGTCTGATCCCCAAAATTCACCGGGGTCAATAGGCCTTAGCCGCAGACCTGCAAAATTCCTAAAGCGCTCCAATCAGTTCACAATACACCTTGCACGCATCTTCAATCTGCTTCACAGCGCAGCGTTCATTCACCATGTGTGCAAGTTTATATTCACCCGGACCAAATCCAATGCATGGAATCCCCATGGCGACAGGGGTGATGGCATTGGTTCCGAAATCCCAGAAGTCAAACGCCTCAGGCGCTGAACCACTCACTGTCTCAACCGCCCGAATCATTGCCTGGGTCAAAATATGATCCTTGTCAATCTTCCAAGGGTTATGCATTGGCTTGTAAACCGAAGGCTTACCTGTCCATGTCGTATGATACAAAGTCCCGACTTCCCAGGAAGCACGTTTCCCGGCGATTAATCCATCCATCTCAGAAGTAACCTGCTCTAAAGTCTCCCCAACTGCTAGCCGTCGATCCAGATAGATCCCACACTCGCTCGGCACCGCGTTCAGCGACACGCTGACCGACGAAATATCCGAAAGCACTACCGTCCCGTGAGCCTCTTCCGCCTTGTATAACGACTTATTCAGCGCGTCCACTCGAGAAATAATTTCTGCCATCTCATAAACCGCGTTTACGCCTTTCTCAGGCGCAGAGCCGTGGGCAGAGACCCCGTGAGTCTTAATCCGAACCTGAGCCTTACCCTTATGCCCCAGCACAATCAAATTGTCGCTTGGTTCACAAATCACACAAAAATCAGGACGCAAAGACAATTCGGCATACAAATGCTTCAAATTCTCCCCATCACAGTACTCCTCACATACTGTCCCAGTCACATAAACCGTCTTGCCCTCGAGATACCCAAGATCCCGAGCAAGCGCCGCCCCATACACACTGGCGCAGAGCGCCGACTTCATGTCCACGCTGCCGCGGCCCCAAAGATACCCATCAGCAACAGCGCCGGAAAAGGGTGGGTGAGTCCAAGCATCCGAGTCATGCACTTCAACCGTATCCATATGGGAGTCGAATTGAATGACCACCGGTCCATTGCCAATCCGCCCCACCACGTTCCCGGTGGAATCGATAAACGCTTCATCAAACCCCAGAGTCTTCATCTCCTCAATCACCAGCGAAGCCAAAGGACCTTCTTCATTTGTAAAACTAACAGTCTGAACCGCTCTCTGAGCAAAATCTAATAATTTCTCATTGTCCAACACCAAAATCGCTCCCTCCGCCTAAGTGAAGAAATCATTGAATCCTTCTTCGAACGCAGTAAACCTCATTCCATTTCATCATCCCAAATTTTCACCATAACCTCAAGGCCTTGGCCAGTAAAACCTTCCCATTCGTACCCTGACTTATATTATAATCATATTAGTGAACCAACAAAAACCTAACGGGATCAGACCCGCTGAATCCACGGGGGCAATAGGCACAGCCGCAATAGGCGCAGCCGAAGACCTGCCCACATAGACTTAATGTCACTAAGAAAAGAGGAGAAGAGGAAAACCCATGACCAAGACCAACACCCATACAAACACCGCCGATCAAATCCGAGTGGCCGTCCCATCCGACCTGCCGCGTCTCACCGACATCTACAACCAGGCCATCGCAACCTTCAGCTGCACCTGCGACACCACACCGTTCACACCCGAAGACCGCCAGGCCTGGTTCAACGACCACCAAACCGACCGCTACCCGCTCTTCATCTACGAATCAGAAGGTCGGGTCCTCGGCTACGCCTACCTGTCCCCATACCGCTCAGGCCGCGAAGCCCTGAAGTCCATCGCCGAAATCAGCTATTATGTCGACTTCACCGCCCACCGCCGTGGCATCGCCACCCACCTCGTCCACCACACCCTCCACGCCGCACACCACCTCGGCTACAAAAACCTCGTCGCCATCCTCCTCGAATGCAACACTCCCAGCATTGCCCTCCTCGAATCCTTCGGCTTCGAACCCTGGGGAACCCTGCCGATGGTCGCCGAACTCCAAAACCAACACTTCTCACATCTCTACTATGGGTTGAAACTATGACAAACATCTTGCAAACCATTCTCAATTATGCTACAATACGCTATAGTGTTAACTTAGAACCACTTCACTTCATACTGAAACCGCAATGATGGAGAATTAAACGTCGTCCCAAGACAGAGAGCAGCCAACCGCTGAAAGCGCTGCGCCAGACGTATATGCTACTCCGGAGCACCGGCTAAAACCCGGCGCCACGCGGGCGTTATCCGCGATGTTTTACATGACTTCAGAGAGATTCCCTTATAGCAATGGGCGCCCAGGCACCACTTGCGGCAGAAGGGGATAATCAGGGTGGTACCGCGGGCACAAAAGGCGCTCGTCCCTGATCCAATCTGACGTCTTTTTTGTTGCCGTGAGTCTTGTATACAAAGAGAATTGCAGCATCAAGCTCAAGAAATCAAATTAAATATCATTCAACAGAATTTCATCAAATTAAATTGCATCCAACACAATCCATTTTCTCCACACTATGTACCCCAACTCCCATCGAAAGGACTGAAATCACCCATGAAAAATCTCGGTCTCAACGAAATCAGACAGCAATTCCTTGACTTCTTCGAAAGCAAAGGCCACACCGTCGAATCCAGCTACTCACTGGTCCCGCAGCAGGACAAAAGCCTCCTGCTCATCAACGCCGGCATGGCCCCGCTGAAAAACTACTTCACAGGCGCAGAAACGCCGCCCAACGTGCGCATGGCCACCTGCCAAAAGTGCATCCGCACCGGCGACATTGAAAATATTGGCCACACCGCACGCCACGCCACCTTCTTCGAAATGCTCGGCAACTTCTCATTTGGCGAGTACTTCAAAGAAGAGTCCCTAAAGTGGGGCTGGGAATTCGTCACCGAATGGCTCGAAATGGACCCGAACCTCCTCTGGGGCACCGTCTATGAAGAGGACGACGAAGCCTACGCCATCTGGCGCGATGTCATCAAACTCCCCGAAGAGCGCCTCGTCCGCCTGGGCAAGAAGGACAACTTCTGGGAAATCGGCACCGGCCCATGCGGCCCTTGCTCCGAAATCTACTTCGACCGCGGCCCGGCATACGGCTGCGGCGCACCGGACTGCAAGCCCGGCTGCGACTGCGACCGCTACCTCGAGTTCTGGAACCACGTCTTCACCCAGTTCAACCGGGATGAAAACGGCGAGTACCACCTCCTCGACAAGAAAAACATCGACACCGGCATGGGCCTCGAACGCATTGCCTGCATCCTGCAGGGCGTCGACTCCATCTTTGACGTCGACACCATCAAGGCCATCCTCGAGCGCGTCGAAGAGGTCTCCGGCAAGAAGTTTGGCGTCCTGAGAGCCAACGACGTCTCCATCCGCATTATCACCGACCACATCCGCGCCGTCACCTTCATGGTTTCGGACGGCATCCTGCCAAACAATGAAGGCCGAGGCTACGTCCTCAGACGTCTCCTCAGACGCGCCGCCCGCCACGGCAAGCTCCTGGGCATCAAGGGCAGCTTCCTCGCCGACCTCTCCAACACCGTGGTCGCCGTCTCCAAAGAAGCTTACCCTGAACTCGAGCAGCGCCATGACTACATCAAGAAGATCATCGAAATTGAGGAAGAGCGCTTCCAGCAGACCCTCGACCAGGGCCTCAGCATCCTCCAGGCAGACATCGCTGCCATGGAAGAAGCAGGCGACACCGTCCTCACCGGCGACAAGGCGTTCCGCCTCTACGACACCTACGGCTTCCCGCTGGACCTCACCAAAGAGATCCTCGAAGAGAAGGGCTTCACCGTCGACAACGATGGCTTCCTGAACGAGATGGAGCTTCAGCGCGAGCGTGCCCGTTCCGCCCGCGGCGACGCCGACGAACTGGGCTGGGAAGGCGATCCGCTGAGTGCGCTTCCATCGGCAGTCACCAGCACTTTCAAGGGTTACGACACTTTGGAACTCACCTCGGAGCTCCTCGCCATCTCCACAGTGCAGGAATTAGCCGATGGTCTCACTGTCGACAACGCTCCAATCAAAGCCCGCCTCGTCCTCCGGGAGACCCCGTTCTATCCTGAAGGCGGCGGCCAGGTCGGCGACAAAGGCGTCATCACCAGCGAAGACGGCGCCATCTTCAACGTCCATGACACGAAAAAGGGCACCGGCGGCATGATCGTCCACGTAGGCGAACTGGAAAAAGGCAGTCTCACACGGGGTCAGACCCTGACGGCCAAAGTCGACCAGAACCTCAGACTCGACACCGCCAGAAACCACACGGCGACCCACCTTCTGCACAAAGCGCTGCGCTCGGTCCTGGGTGCTCACGTCGATCAGGCGGGTTCCCTGGTGGATCCGCACAAGCTCCGCTTCGACTTCACCCACTTCCAGCACCTGACGCCGGAAGAAGTCAAGGCCGTTGAGGATCAGGTCAATGCTCAGATCTTCGCGCCGCATGTGGTCGAAACCTTCTACAGCTCCATCAAGGAAGCCAAGGAGATGGGCGCCACAGCGCTCTTCGGCGAAAAATACGGTGACGTCGTCCGCGTTGTCAAAGCAGGGGACTACAGCATAGAGCTCTGCGGCGGCACGCACCTGGACAACACGTCCAAAGTCAGCGCCCTCAAGATCACGTCAGAGGGCGGCGTCGCAGCCGGCGTCCGCAGAATCGAAGCCGTCACCGGCCGAGGTTTCTACGCCCTCTACAAAAAACTTGAGAATCAGGTCGAAAAGACCTCCGAAGTCCTGAAGACTCCTCAGCACGACCTCATCAAAAAGGCTGAGAATCTTATGGAAGAGCACAAGACTCTCCAAAGAGAGCTCCAGGAACTCAAAAACAAACTGGCAGCGGGCTCTATTGATGCGCTCATCGCAGGCGCCAAAAATATCAAGGGCATGAACGTCGTCACCGCTAAAATCGATGGCGCGGACAGCGACATGCTCAAAGACATTGGCGACCGCCTCAAAGACAAACTTGAGAACGCTGTAGTCGTCCTTGGCACGCCGAGCGGCGACAAAGCACTCTTTGTCGTCATGGCTGCACCGGGTGCCATTGCTCTTGGCGCCCACGCCGGCAACATCATCAAAGAAGTCGCCAAAGTCGCAGGCGGTGGCGGCGGCGGCACACCGCACATGGCTCAGGCCGGCGGAAAAGACCCATCCAAGGTTGAAGCGGCAGTTAAGAAGGCTATTGAGGTCCTCGAAGCTTAAAAGCGGAAGAAGGGGTCGACAGGCTTAAGCCGCTGACACCAATTTCCCTCGTCCTTCACCACCGTCCATTTTTCTCCCAAATTTTCTTCAAATCCGCGTTTCAATGAGTAGTTTCGACCCAAAATTGGGTATAACCGTGTCAAGGGGGCTTGAGTTATGGATAAAACCATGAAATTCAACGTAGATCAGCAGCAATCGGACGAGCGCAAGGAGATTCTCAAGTATGTCTATGGCGCTCTGAAGGAGAAGGGGTATCATCCAATCAACCAGATGATCGGTTATTTGCTATCTGGCGACCCTACGTATATCACGACGCACAATGACGCCCGCAAAGTGATCCGCAGGGTTGAGCGCGACGAGATTCTCGAAGAACTCCTCAAATACTACCTCGACCACAACGTCGAGTAGTCGGGAAAAAGCCAGTGAAACGAGTTACCCTTGGCCGCACCGGCTTTGAGGTGTCCCGCATGGCCTTCGGCTCTCTCACCATGGGGCCCCTCCAGCGCGACCTTTCACCAAAGACCGGCGCCGACCTTCTCGTCTATGCCTATGAGCGCGGTGTCAATTTCGTTGACACCGCCGAACTCTACGGCACCTATCCCCACATCCGCGAGGCCCTGAAGGCTATTCCGCGGCGGGACTACGTCATTTCCACGAAATCCTATGCCTATGATTTCAAAACAGCCGAGGCCAGTCTGAACCACGCCCTTGAGGCCCTTGGAACAGACTACCTCGACTTGTTTATGCTCCACGAACAGGAAAGCGCCCACACCCTTCGGGGCCACAGAGAGGCACTGGACTATTTTCTGGAGCAAAAGCGAAAGGGCATTCTTAAAGCCGTTGGCCTGTCCACCCATTTTGTGGCTGCCGTCAACGCCGCCGTCAAGGTCCCCGAGCTCGACATCATTCACCCCATTCTCAACCTGAAGGGGATTGGTATTCAGGATGGATCTGTCGAGGACATGCTGGAAGCCATCCACGCCTTTAAAACGAGGGCGTCAGGTGGTGACGTCTTCACCATGAAGCCCCTGGCCGGTGGCCACCTGATCCAGACGCCTGGGGAAGCCTTTGACTTCCTGTTAGGTAACCCGGATCTGGACGCCATTGCCGTCGGGATGCAGTCCTTTGAAGAGATCGATGCCAATCTGGCGCTCTTCGAATCAAAGCCCATCCCACCGGAAATCCAAAATAAGCTGAACCAAAAAGAACGGCACTTACTGGTCCACGACTGGTGCACCGCCTGCGGCAACTGTGAGCGGCGCTGTCAGCAGCAGGCCATCAAAGTGATGAACGATCCGCTTTTCGCAACAAATGGCGCCCGGGCCGTCGTCGACCACGACAAATGTGTCCTGTGCGGCTACTGCAGTGCCGTGTGCCCAGAATTCTGTCTGAAGGTGATTTGATATTTTAAATTTATATCCAGAAAAGATTATGGGTCTGGATGTGGGGGACAGGACCATCGGCATAGCAATCTCTGATGGCCTTGGCATCACCGCCCAGCCCAAGGAAACCATTCGCCGCGTCTCCCTGAAAGAGGACATTGACCGACTGGTCGAGTTGATCCTGGAAAACAACATCATCAAAATTGTCATAGGCCTGCCGCTCAACATGAACGGTACTTTAGGCCCACAAGGCGAAAAAACTCAAGGTTTTGCGCAAAAATTAGAAAAAAAACTCAAGTATTCTGATAGAATGGTAGGGAAGACTGTGGAAATCGTCTTCTGGGACGAACGGCTGACCACCGCCTCTGCGCAGCGCGCCTTAATTGAGGCGGACGTTCGCAGGGAAGACCGCAGACATGTGGTCGACACTGTCGCTGCTGTCTTTATTTTACAGAATTATATGGACCACCAAAAAAATATGAGGTGATTTGACATGGAAGAGGATCGTATCATTGTATTAACGGATGAAGATGGCAACGACGTTGAATTTGAAGTCATTGTGACTATGGAAGTCGAAGGCAGCGAATACGCCGTCATGCTCCCGCTGGACGGCTCTGAAGAAGCGGTTATTTTCAAAATTGTCGTGGATGAAGACGGCAACGAAATCATGGAAACTGTCCTGGATGACGAAGAGTTCGAAGCAGTCGCGGCTGCTTACGAAGATCTCATCGAGGAAATGGAAATTGACGAAGACGAAGACGACGAGATCGAAGTCGAGGAAATCAAGCACTAAAACTGCTGCCCCCTTTGGGATCCACTGTGATCCCAAAGGGTCAGACAATCCACACCTAAACCAGTGAGGTGAAGTGAACAATGGAACAATCCATCGATGCCTTGAAGGATCAGTTGAAAGAGAAGGGCTACAAGCTCACGCCACAGCGTAAGGCTATCCTCGAAACGATTCTTGAAAATCCCGGGCATCACTTAAGCACCGAGGAAGTTTATGACATCGTGAGGAAGCGCCGCTCGGATATAGGGCTTGCCACGGTTTACAGAACCCTGATGCTCCTGAGCGATCTCAAGGTCCTTTCGAAGATCAACTTCGAAGACGGCTGCGTTCGCTATGAGCTTTGCAGCTGTGAAGACGACCATCAGCACCACCATCTGGTCTGCCGCAAATGCGGTCTGATCATTGAAGTGGAGGACCTGCTCGACGATCTGGAAAAGCGTATCGAAAAGGATTATGATTTCAAGATCACGGATCACCGGCTCAAGTTCATCGGCTATTGCAGCAGCTGCAAAAAGACCTTGTAATATACAAGGTCTCTCTGCTTTTCTCTGCTTTTCTCAAGAAAAGATACAGCAATACAACACTAAACAATACAAAACTGTACAAAGCACGGCTGCGAACGCAGCTTGTCTTACAATCAGATATTAAAGGAACAGGTGAAATTTATGGTAAAAACGCCCCATCTGAAGGTCATGCCTTTAGGCGGAATGAATGAGATCGGCAAAAATATGACGGCCTATCAATACGAGGACGACATCATTGTTGTTGACGCTGGTCTCGCTTTCCCGGATGACGACATGCTTGGCATTGACATTGTCATCCCTGACATCACATTTTTAAAGAAGCATCAGGACAAGATCCGCGGCCTGATCTACACCCACGGCCACGAGGACCACATAGGCGCGACGCCTTATGTCCTGAAGCAAATTTCCGGCATTCACATGGTCGGCTCCAAGCTGACTATGGGCCTCATTGAAAACAAACTCAAGGAGCACAAAAACCTTGGGAAGCATACCAAAGCCATCGTTAAAGCCGGCGACAAGATCGAGCTTGGCGCTTTCGAGATCGAGTTCATCCACGTGAGCCACTCCATCCCGGATGCCTTCAGCCTTGCCATTAAAACACCGGTGGGCACGGTTATTCAAACCGGCGACTTCAAAGTCGATTTTACGCCTATTGACGGCAAAATGACCGACCTTGCCCGCTTTGCCCAGCTGGGCGCAGAAGGCGTCCTTGCCCTGTTCGCAGACAGCACCAACGTCGAGCGTCCGGGCTTCACCATGAGTGAGCGCACCGTAGGCGAAACCTTCGACGAGATCTTCCATCACTGTGAGGGCAGAATCATTGTCGCGTCGTTTTCCTCCAACGTCCACAGAGTCCAGCAGGTCATCAACTCCGCCATGGCAAACGGCCGCAAGGTCGCCTTCGCGGGACGGAGCATGCTCAATGTGACCTCTGTGGCCATGGAACTTGGATATCTCGCAGTCGCTGAAGATACCCTCATTGACCTCAAGGACATTGACCGTTATCCGGACAACGAGGTCACCATCATCACCACAGGCAGCCAGGGCGAGCCTATGAGCGGCCTGTCCAGAATGGCCACCAACGAGCACCGTCAGGTGGAAATCAGACAGGGTGACCTGGTCGTCCTGTCGTCATCGCCTATCCCAGGCAATGAAAAGAGTGTCACCAGAATCATCAACCTGCTGTATGAGAAGGGCGCCAACGTCATCTACAACGAACTGGCAGACGTCCATACTTCCGGTCACGCCTGCGAGGGTGAGCTCAAGCTGATCCACGCGCTTGTGAAACCTAAATTCTTCGTGCCATTCCACGGGGAGTACAACCACCTCAGACGCCATGCTCAAATGGCAGAGGAAATGGGTGTTCCCGGTGAAAACATCTTCATTATGCGCACCGGTGATACCCTCGAGTTCTCCAGACTGCATGCGAAGTTCGGCAAGCCGGTTCCGAGCGGCAACGTCATGATCGACGGCCTCGGCGTTGGGGATGTCGGCAACGTGGTCCTCAGAGACCGCAAGCATCTGGCAGAGGACGGCCTCATGATCGTTGTCGTCGCGATCCGCAAGGATACAGGCGAGATGGTCAACGCGCCGGACATTATCTCCAGAGGCTTTGTCTACGTCAGAGAGTCCGAAGAACTCATGAACGGCGCGAGAGATACCATTGTCAACACGCTGAACAAAGCCATTTCACAGAACGTCAGAGACTGGACCGGACTCAAGTCCTCCATCCGCGACGCGCTGCGCAGCTATCTCTATGAAAAGACCCGCAGAAGCCCAATGATCCTGCCGGTCATCATAGAAGTCTAGAAGCTTCCAAGGAGGCACAGCCATGAACGTTTATGACGCTGCAAACAACCTGGCGCGTGCTATTAAAGACAGCCAGGAATACAAGGTTTACAAGCAAATGGAAGCGTCGGTCAAGACCTCCGAACCGGTCAAGAAGATGATTGATGATTTCCATGCCAAGCAGTTTGAGCTTCAAAAGAAACAAATGATGGGGGAACAGCCCTCAGAGTTCGAAATGAAACAGCTCCAAAAGCTTGTGGAGGTTGCCTCCGTCGATCCTCTGGCCCGCGACTTTATCAGCGCTGAGATGCGCTTTACGCTGATGATGCAGGATGTCTCCAAGATCCTGAGCGACGTCATGGAACTTGAAAAAAGTCAATAAAAGGTAAATCCATACGGTCGTTTGAGCAATCACAGACAAACTTAGCACGCCTTTTCAGGACAATCACACCTGCACAGGCTTGGCTGGGTTTGTCTTTATGTGAGCGCTAATTGCGCTGCGAGGTGTTAAAATGGCAATGAAAAAATATTTGAACCTGCTTCTCTTAATAATAGCCATGCTGGTTTTCACCGGCTGTGTGTCTGAACAGGACTTCACGGCGGTGGACCCTTCGGCGACGGATGCCGTGATTATTGAGATCCCCTCCGGTTCCACCGCGAAGTCCATAGGGGCCTTGCTGGAATCTGAAGGGCTGATCCGAAGCGCGGATGCCTTTGTCAAGAAGGTCAAGGACATGGACGCCGCAGCAGCGCTTCAGGCAGGGCAGTACCAGTTCTCCAAAGCCATGTCCGTTGAGGACGTGGTTAAAGTCGTTTCCGGCGGTGAGGTTTACAGAAATACCTTCAAAGTGGTCGTCCCGGAGGGCTTTGAAGTCGTCCAAATCGCAGAGCGTTTGTCTGCCGATGGTCACATTGACAAAGACCTGTTCTACAAAGAACTCCAGACCGGTGACTTCGACTACAAATTTCTGTCACCCGAAGACCGCGATACCAATCTGGAAGGCTTTTTATTCCCGGCAACCTATACCTTTGACGTTGGGACCTCCGAGCACGACATCATAGACGCCATGCTGAAAAAATTCGACGAGGTCTTTAAAGCCGAGTATTACACCCAGGCGGAAAGCTTGGGTCTAACTGTTCGTGAAGTTATCACCATGGCTTCCATTGTTGAGCGCGAGGCCAGGGTCCATGACGAGCGGCCTATTGTCGCAGGCGTGTTCTATAACCGCATTCGGACAAAGATGGCCCTTCAGTCCTGTGCCACCGTCCAGTACATCCTGGGTGAGCGCAAGGAAGTGCTTTCCAACGCGGATATCGCCATAGACAATCCGTACAACACCTACAAGTACCCAGGCCTGCCGCCGGCGCCCATTGCGTCTCCGGGTGAGCTCTCCATTAAAGCCGCCTTGTATCCTGCGGACACCGAGTATTTCTACTTCGTCACCACTAATTTGGGAGACGGGTCTCATTATTTTTCAAAGACCTATGATGAGCATCTCCAGGCTATTGAACGGAGCAAGCAAAACTGATGGGGGCGGGGGAGAATATTGTGAATCCCGCGCTGGTCGCGGCGCTGCAGACTTTAACGCCTACCCATGATCCCTTTCTTAAAAGCCTGGAAGCCTACGCTGCAGAGCACCGGGTGCCCATCCTTCAACCGGAAAGCGCCCAGCTGCTGGAGCTCCTGACGGCTATGAAAAAGCCAAGGCACGTCCTTGAAATAGGCACTGCTATTGGTTACTCCGCCGTCAGAATGGCCCTTGCCATGGGAGAAGGCAAGATTACAACCATTGAAAAAAGCCCTGAGATGATTGAAACTGCGAAGACCACTTTTGAAAATGCGAAGACGCAGGTGGTCTTCGAACAGCTGGAAGGGGACGCTGCGGAAGTTTTGATGCAGTTTAAGCCGTCACACTTGTATGACCTCGTCTTCATAGACGCCGCCAAGAGTCACTATAAAACCTATTTTGACCTGGTGACCCCAATGCTGGCCCCAGGCGCTCTGGTCATCTCAGACAACGTCCTGTTCAGAGGCCTGATCGCCGAAGACCAACCCACAGACAAACGCTTCAAAACCATTGCGAAGAATTTAAAATCTTACCTCGCCTACCTGATGGCTCATGAGGATTTTATAACGTCTTTAGTTCCAATTGGAGATGGGTTTGCATTGAGTCTTTTAAGAAGGTGAGGTTACAGGCACCAGGAACTGGTGCCTGTAACCCTCTTAGAATAATTAACTCGATGCGAAATGTACCCCATCCCTATTGGTTGACGTTAAGTAAGGGTGACAGGCACCAAGAAGTGCCTGTCACCCCCACTTAAAACAGCCACTTCGCAACCATCGTACCCCATCCCCACTCCCCATCGAAAGGAAAATCCCCATGCAAAAAAAAGTCGAACTCCTCGCCCCGGCCGGCGACCTGGAAAAACTCAAATTTGCCCTTCATTACGGGGCAGATGCCGTTTATATTGGCGGGCAAACCTTTGGCCTTCGTGCCAGTGCCAAAAATTTCTCTTTTGAGGACATGCAGACAGGCGTTGCCTATGCCCATGAACGCGGCAAAAAGGTTTATCTGACCCTCAACATCATTCCTCACAATGAGGATTTAGCGCTGCTGGATGCCTACATTGAGGACATTGGCAAGATTCCCTTTGATGCCCTGATCCTGTCGGATCCCGGCACTATGATGATGGTCAAGGAAAAGCTGCCTAACTATGAAATCCACCTGAGTACTCAGGCCAACAATACAAACTTCATGAGCGCCAAATTCTGGCACGCCCAGGGTGTCTCCAGGGTCATTCTTGCCAGAGAGCTATCCTTCAGCGAGATTAAAGAGACGATCTCAAAATCCCCGGAGGACCTGGAATTCGAATCCTTCATCCATGGGGCCATGTGTATTTCCTATTCCGGCAGATGCCTGCTGTCCAATTACATGGCAGATCGCGACGCCAACCGCGGGGACTGCGCTCAGGCCTGCAGGTGGAAATACAGGCTTGTGGAAGAGAAGCGCCCTAATGAATTCTATCCCGTGGAAGAAACGGATCAAGGCACCTTTTTCTTCAATTCCAAAGACCTTTGCATGATTGGTTACATTCCGGAGCTGATTCAGTCCGGCCTCGTCAGCCTCAAAATTGAAGGCCGCATGAAGAGCATCTATTATGTCGCAAATATCATCAGAGTTTACAGACGCGCCATTGACCGCTACTACGCGGATCCCGAGAATTACACGTTTGATCCGGAGGATCTGAAGGAAATTCAAAAGGCAAGCCACCGCGAATTTACCACCGGCTTTTTCTTTGACAAACCGGATAAAAACGACCAGCTCTACCACAATTCCAGCTATGTACGGGGTTATGATTTTGTAGGTGTTGTCAGGGACTATGATCCAGAGACAAAACTTGCAACTATAGAGCAGCGCAACCGCATGCTGATAGGGGAAGAGATCGAAGTCATGAGGCAGGCAAATGGCGACTACCATCAGAAAATTGAGCTCATGTTGAATGACAAGGACGAGCCTATCGACAGCGCGCCGCACGCTCAGATGATTCTCAAAATGAAGATGGCAGAACCGGTACAGCCGCTGGATATCTTAAGACGTGAAAGGGAAGGGGACTGAGTGGTCATGAGTCGACCGATTCTGATTGGCATTGCAGGGGGAACAGGTTCCGGCAAAAGCACCGTGGCAAGAGCTATTTTCGAATCACTGCCTGAAAAGAACATTGCCATTATCATGCAGGACGCGTATTACAAAGATCAGTCCAGTCTCAGCTTTGAAGACCGTGTCAAGACCAATTACGACCATCCGCTCGCCTTTGACAACGATCTGTTGATTGAACAGCTGAAGAGCCTGCTGGAAGGAAAGTCGATTCATCAGCCTCAGTATGATTTCTCCATTCACAACCGCATCAAAGAGACCATAATTGTTGAACCTAAGGACATCATCATTCTGGAGGGCATCATGATTCTGGAAGACAGACGCCTTCGAGAACTCATGGATATCAAAATTTTCGTGGATACAGATGCGGATGTCCGGATCATCCGACGCATAGTACGAGACATCGAAGAACGGGGCAGAACCCTGGACGCTGTCATCAAACAGTATCTGACCACCGTCAAGCCTGCACACGATCAGTTCATAGAACCTATGAAAAAATATGCAGATCTGATCATTCCGGAAGGCGGGTACAATAAGGTCGCCATTGACATCATGGTCTCAAAAGTTCGGCAAGTCATTTCTGACAAATATCAGTAATACCAGTATTATTAACATAATAGAGCGACGTTTCATTAATTTAAACGTTCAAATTTAAGCCGGCCGTCCTATAGAAAATTTCTATAGGACGTTTTATTATGCCTATAGCTTTTTACATAATATTATGGATTTATTAAATAAAAAGACCTTGTATTTTGTTCATATTGTTCTATAATGAGGTAAAGTCCGCTAAAGAGCGAACTTTTAGGCGTTTTTTCGACAATTAATAACTTGTAAATAATAGTGAAAAACTTCTTAAAAATGGAGATCCGCCACACATTACCTCTTTTTTCCTTAAACCTTCTCGTAACGAGTAAAATTATTTGGAATTCAAGAAAAATATTATTATTTTTTATGTTAATTAAAAAGGATTTTGGGAATAAAAAGCGAATATAAGTTAAAACTTGACATTAATCGTGACAAACTTTATTTTCTTCAAAAAATCGCCATTTTCGACACCTGCAATAAATTCATTTATGCTTTTTAATGGTTTTTAATTAAAACTTGTGAAATTGGGAATAAGAAACCATAGAGTGCCATAATCTTTGTTTTGTCGGGAGGTCACCTTGGAAATCGCGCTTTACATCCTCGTCTTCATCTACAGTCTATTGGTGGGTTCATTCCTGAATGTCTGCATCTACAGGATCCCCAGAGAAATGTCCATAGTATTCCCGGGATCCCACTGCACCAGCTGTGACACAAAGCTCAAAGCCTATGAGTTGATTCCGCTTTTCAGCTACATAGCACTCGGCGGGAAGTGCCGCACCTGCGGCGAGAAGATCTCTGCCAGATACCCTATGGTGGAACTGATGACAGCGCTCCTTGTCACCTATCAGTTTCACCGCATTGGATTAAATCTTTCCTTTGCTTTCTTTGCCATTATGACTTTCATACTGATTGTCATGACCATGATCGACTATGATCTTCAGATTATTCCGGATGGATTGACTTTGATCCTTGGCATCATTGGTATCCTTTACTTGGCCATAGTCATTGTTCCAGCTGAAGGGCTGGAGGTTCTGATCCCGAGAGCCATCGGCTTTCTCCTCGGAGGTGGTCTGTTCCTTCTCATTGCAGTCGTTTCCAACGGTGGCATGGGCGGCGGCGACATTAAGCTCATGGCGGTCCTCGGACTATGGTTCGGTTGGCAGCACCTGCTGCTTCTCATGATGTTGTCTTTTGTCAGCGGCGCACTGATTTCCGTGGCGCTGCTCGCATTTAAAATCAAAGGCAGAAAGGAAGCGATTCCCTTTGGTCCTTTCATAGCACTTGCTGCATACTTAACCTCAATTTTTGGAAATGAACTTGTGACTTGGTATATGACTCTATCTGTATATTAAAGGGGGCGGCACCGTGAAAAAATCAAAAGAAATTAAACTACTTGGAAAAGAGATATTGTCAATTGATTTTGGTCAGCATACGACAAAAATCGTCCTTGGAAAAGTAGGCAAGTTGTCCATGACTATTGAACGTGCCATTGAATTTCCAACGCCGTTTGGAAGTTATGAAAAAGGAAGAATAATTGACTTTGAATTGATGAAGACCCATTTAAAAGAATTTTTAAAAAACGAAAAAATTAAACCCTCTTACGTGATCTGTTCTGTTGAAAACAACGAAATTATCACAAGAGAAATTACGTTGCCCTCTATTAGCGAAGAACAATTAAGCAAAATGCTGGAATTTGAAGTTCAACAGTATATGCCAATAGAAATGAATGATTACATTGTGCAATCCAAGATTATTGAAACTTTTGAGGAGGATACCATAAAAAAAACCAGACTTCTCGCAGCGGCTATGCCAAAGGAAATGGCAAGAAGTTTTTTTGATTTGATGCACTCGGTAGATCTTAACGCCCATGTTTTAGATTTACAGTCTAATGCAGTAGATAAATTGCTGCAAAACGGATTCTTATTTAACGGTGATACAGATATCGTTTCGAAATCCATTGCAGTTATAGATTTAGGAGTTAGTCACATTAATGTGGTGATGTTCGACAAAGGTCAATATAAATTTAACAGGCTCATTTCTCAAGGATCTGAGGCAATAGACCAGAGTCTTATCAGTTTTCTGGATTACACTAAACACGAAGCAGAAGAAAAGAAAATTGCGCTTGTTGATATTAGCGAAGTCTTCAATCAAGAAGAAGCTCAGCTTCTTTTGCAGGATGAGGAGACTATGAGGGTTCGCAATATTGTAAAAAATGTTGTTGATTCCTGGATCAATGAAATTGAGAGAGTTTTCAAATTTTATACAACACGCAGCGCCGGAAACGCTATTGACAAAATTTACTTGTATGGTGGGGCTTCAAAAATGGAGGGACTTGATAAGTATTTGCAGGATGCGTTTAGTATTCCAACTACCAAAATTCGTCAAATTTCAAATGTTTCTATTCAAAATTCCTCCTCCAAGACTATGACGCCATTTGTCAATGCGCTTGGTGCCATGATCCGACGATAGGGGGCGAAAATAATGAGAGATTATAACTTTTTTGAACCTTTTGTGGATCGAAATAAAAAAAACAGCAATGCAAATTATGTGAACTATCCATTGATAATTGCACTGCTTGTGGTTCTAATTGCAGCATTGCCAGTGTATAATTTGATCAAGAGCTTTATGCTTGACTCAGAAATTCAAGTGCTTGAGACAGAAGTCTTGGAGAATCCTAATTATTCATTGCTTGCTGTAGCAGATGAATTGCGTGCGGGTATTGTTGATGGAAAAACCAGACTGGATATTCTGAAATCAATAGATGTGGCACTAACAGAACAGGAGTGGCTGGATGAATCATTTTTATTCAGTCTAATGAGTACGGTTCCAAAGGATCTTGAAGTCAAAAATTTGTCACTTACCATTGATCAAGCAATTCAAATTTCCGGTTCTGCCACAAATAAGCCAGCTATTGCAGAACTGGAATACAATTTAAGAAATACCGGAAAATTTGAGAATCTGCTTGTCAGAAATATAGTCAATACAGAAGCCGGATTTTATGACTTTTCAATGACCTTAAGCGTGAAGGGAGCGACCGCTGATGAGACTAACTAACCGTGAAAAGCTCCTTCTCATTTTTTTATCATTTGCAATTATTGGTTATTTAACTTTTAATTATATAGTATTGAAACAATGGGTGTCTTTAGATGAAAAGGAATTTGTCTTAAACGACTGGCAAGCAAAAAAAATAGAACTTGAGACAATTGATCAGTCCTTGGCAAAGCTGAATTCAGAGTGGGAAGTCCTTGACAATGACATTCAATCAATAGGAAATAAGTATTTCAGTCTGATTGAAGAGCAGGAGGATCTCATCTTACTGTTTAACGAGCTTCTTAAGACACCCGGTGTCAAAGATCTGTCAATAAATTTCGAGGAACCTCAAGCACAAGAGCTTGAAGGTGGTTCTGTGAAAATGCAGCCTGTCGTACTTTCATATGAAGGCGAATACACTTCTCTTTGGACTCTTTTGAAATCTATATGGAAATTTGATAATAGAATTTTAATTTCTGGTCTTACCATGACAAAAGATGAAACTACATTACTCACCGGACAAATTTCCATGGAACTTCATGACTTGTCCGAGATGACACATTCTGCTGAAAACTTAGTAATGTGGTTCAATAATGATACTTTTATTAAAGGAAATCCATTTACCCCACTTCCCGGTGAACCTTTTTCAGGCACGAGATATTTAATGAAAAGTGAAAGTATAAACACAGTGCAAACTGCGTATGTTAAGTTTGCAGATATTGCCGGCCATTGGGCTGAGTCTTCTATTGACAACTTTGGAGAAAAACGGTTGATTTATGGTGACGCGAATAATTTCTTTTATCCTGATTCTTCATTGTCAAGAGGGGAACTGATCATTTTGCTTGATGGTTTGTTTGAATGGCCAACTCCGGCACAACCAGTAGATCTAACTAAGTTCTCTGACTATATGGAACTTGGCCGTTATGAAAGCGTAATGGCAAAAGCAATTTTCAAAGGATTTCTGAGCGAGTATATTATTGGGTATGAAGATGGTACCTTGAGACCAAATAATCCTATTACTTATGAGGAGTTTGATCTCGTTATGCAAAAGGTTTTGCAATCTCCTGATTTTAACTGGAAATCTGAAGCTGAGAAGATCCAAACCATTACCGGCCATATTTCAAAAGGTATTGCAGATAAAAATGCGTTCATGACTCGAGCAGAGGCAGTATATTTCTTAGAAAGCATGCAATAATAGGTATTCAATTTTCTATTCCGGAGGCATTCACATGAAAAAATCAAGGAACAGACGTCTCGGAGATTTGCTGATCGACGTTGGACTTATCACGCCTGAACAACTCGATAGTGCACTCGATATACAAAAAAAGAGCGGTCGCAAAATTGGTGAAGTCCTGATTGAACTTGGACATGTCGATGAAACTCAAATCTCAGATGCCTTGGAATTTCAACTCGGCATCCCTCATGTGGAATTGGAAAAGACCTATATCCCACCGGAAGTGCCTCGTATGATATCTGAGAAATTGGCTCGACGCCACACATTGATTCCCATTAAAAGGAAAGACAACATCTTGACGGTAGCCATGGCGGATCCACTGAATATTTTTGCCATTGACGACATTAAACTTGCTACAGGGTTAAACGTAGATCCGGTCATCTCAACCCGACTTGAGATTATTAATGCCATAGGGCTCTATTACGAGAAGGAGAGCGCAGAAAAAGCACTGGAGGAATTTACTGAAACCTATGCATCTGACTTCTCAGAGTATATGGATGATGAGGTCCTGGCTAACGTCGAAAATGCGCCTGTGGTCAAGCTCCTGAATTCGGTCATCAAACAGGCGATCAAACTGAAGGCTAGTGATATTCACATTGAGCCTCTTGAACGCAACTTGCGCATCCGTTTCAGGCTGGATGGCGAGCTCCAGGAAATCATGAGTCCGGAAAAAATTAGCCACTCAGCCATTGTTACCAGGATCAAAATCATGGGTAAAATGAACATTGCCGAAAAACGCGTTCCGCAAGATGGGCGTGTTGAAATGGTTATTGATGGCAAAGAAGTTGACATGCGTATCTCAATTATGCCAACAGTATATGGTGAGAAGGTGGTCATTCGTCTGCTTGATCGAAGCAGTGTTATGCTCACTAAAAATGAGTTGGGTTTTTCTGAAAAGAACCTAGAGCTCTATGAGAGAATAATTCAACATCCTCATGGTATCATTCTGGTAACGGGTCCTACCGGCTCTGGCAAGACAACGACGCTTTATGCAACACTTAATGAGCTCAATCAAATCAATAGGAACATCATTACAGTTGAGGACCCGGTGGAGTACCGGCTTAACGGTGTCAACCAGGCTCAGGTCAACGTCAAAGCCGGCTTGACTTTCGCCAGCGGCCTTCGCTCTATTCTGCGTCAGGATCCGGACATCATCATGATAGGTGAGATACGTGATCAGGAAACGGCGCAGATCGCAGTTCGCGCGGCGATCACCGGTCACTTGGTTCTCAGCACTATCCATACCAACGATTCTGTTTCTACAATTTCAAGATTAATGGACATGGGCATAGAGCCCTTCATGGTCTCCAGTTCCGTGGTCGGCATCATGGCCCAGCGCCTCGTCAAGCGGGTCTGCTACAACTGCAAGACCACCTATGAACCGGGGCTCAAGGAAAAGATGCTCCTGGGCATGCAAAACGGCGAGCTGCTTCACAAGGGCAAAGGCTGCAATGTTTGCAACCATACCGGCTACAAAGGCCGGATTGCCATTCATGAAATCCTGCCTATGTATGATTCCATAAAATCCATGATTGATGCACATCAACCCATTGATCAAATTAAAGCCGTGGCGCTGCAGCACGGCATGACCACACTGAGAGAAAGCTGTAAGCAGCTCGTTCTGGAGGGCGTCACGACCGTGGATGAACTCATGAGGATGACATACTCGCTCGACTAGGAGGGTGAATGATGAGCATATTAACCTATCTCGACCAGGCCGTCAAAAGCAAGGCCTCAGACCTTCATATTACAGTTGGACAACCGCCCATTATGCGATTGGATGGAGAACTCGTTAAATTAACGGACATACCTCTAACACCTGAAGATACAGTTGCTATGGTCAAAGAAACCATGAAAAGCCATCAATTTGACGCCTTAGAAGAAAGGGGCGAATTGGACTATTCTTTTTCCTATCCGAATGTGGGTCGTTTCCGTGTCAATGCTTACCGTCAACGAGGCAGCTACGGTCTGGCTTTCCGGGTTGTCTACGGTGCTATTCCGAGCCTTGAGGATTTGGGACTTCCACCTGTTGTGGCTGATCTCTCCAGAAAAAAACGCGGACTGATCCTTGTGACCGGCCCAACCGGATCCGGAAAATCCACAACGCTGGCGTCCATGATTGACCTGATCAACTCAGAACGCAGCTGTCATATCCTGACCTTGGAGGATCCAATTGAATATCTTCACACTCACAACAAAAGTATTGTCAACCAACGCGAAGTCGGTGGTGATACCAACAGCTTCGCTAACGGTCTTCGAGCTGCGCTGAGAGAAGATCCAGATGTTATACTGGTCGGCGAAATGCGGGATCTTGAGACTATCTCCATTGCCGTTACCGCCGCAGAGACAGGTCATTTGGTGCTTTCTACACTGCATACTTTAGGTGCAGCCAATACTATGGACCGGATTATTGATGTCTTTCCTCCTTATCAGCAGGAGCAAATAAAGGTTCAGCTCGCAGCGGTCATTGAAGGCATTATCTCCCAGCAGCTTTTAGCAAAAAAAGCTTCAAAAGGCAGAGTAGGGGTTTTTGAGGTTATGACCTCAACGAATGCAATTCGTAACTTAATCCGCGAAGGAAAAACACACCAAATTCAGACAAATATCCAGACTGGCTCTAAGTTTGGTATGCAAACCATGGATAACGCGCTGCTAAACCTTTATAAGCAAGGCGTTATCTCAAGGGATGCTTGCCAGGCTCACGCAATGGACTTTGATTATGTTAAAGGCCAACTAGGCACGATCTACTAAAGGAGTGATGCCGAATGCCAGTTTATAAATTTAAAGCGCTCACCCCAAAAGGCGCCACTTATGAAGGCACTGAAACAGCTGCGACACACGGAGAAATGATTCTTAGGCTGAAAGAGCGACAGTATTATCCTGTAAGTGTTGAAGAGGTTTTACAAAAAGAATTAAAGGATATCAATATATTGAACAAAGTCAGTATCAAGCACATTGCAGTGTTTGGAAGACAGTTTTCCACCATGCTCAATGCTGGCGTCACCATTGTCAATACACTCGATATTTTAAGGCAGCAAACAGATCACAAGAAATTTAAACAGGTCATCAGTAATATTTATGAGGATGTTCAGAAAGGCTATACTTTTTCAGAAGCTATGGAAAAACACAACGATGTATTTCCTAATTTAATGGCGTACATGGTCGCGGCAGGTGAGGCCAGCGGAAGCCTGGATGTTGTCATGGAACGGATGGCGACGCACTACGAAAAGGAATTTAAAATTAACAATCGAGTCAAGAGTGCTATGGTCTACCCAGCAGTATTAGCCATTGTCGCAACGGCAGTGGTTGTATTCCTATTAACCTTTGTTATGCCCACATTTTTAAGTATGTTTGAAGGCAGTGGTGTTCCTTTGCCTGCGCCTACGCGTCTGCTGCTTGCAATCAGCAATTCCTTCAGAAACTTTTGGTACGTCTATTTATTGGTCATTTTAGGCACAGTCTATCTTTTTAAACGCTATTCTTCTACACCGGAAGGCAGACGAGCAGTGGATCGTTACAAGCTGCGGTTGCCACTTTATAAAGGCTTAACCCGTAAAGTCATCAGCGCCCGTTTCTGCCGTACGCTGTCCACACTTCTCGCCAGCGGGATTCCACTACTGCAGGCTATGGAAAACGTCGCCGGCGCCGTAGGCAATACGGTGGTGGCAGAGAGCATTATCGAGTCCAAAGAAGACGTCAGAAAAGGCGTCGCCCTTTCTGTCCCAATCCGTAAAACAGGACATTTTCCGCCGATGGTCGATAATATGATCAAGATTGGCGAAGAGTCCGGCACGCTGGACGACATTTTAGACAAGACAGCGAACTTCTTCGACGAAGAAGTGGAAACCGAAGTTCAGCGTCTCCTGACGTTTATGGAGCCAATGATGATTGTCGTCATGGGTGTCATAGTTGGTTTCATAGTCATCTCCATGATGATGCCAATGTTTGACATGCTGAAGACGGTTCAGTAGAAAGTGGTTGATTCACATGAGTGAGAACGAAGCCTTATTAACCTTAGATGAAGCGGCGCAGCGCTATTTCGTCCGGCAGGATGACGAAGCACTTGAAACAGTCATGAACTCCGCGCAGAAGCTGATCCGTTACTATGCCCATCTCTATGGCAAAGGCTGCGATCGAGATGATCTCACTCAAACGGGTTATCTGGGACTCATGAAAGCACTGAAGGCTTTTGACCAAACAAAAGAAGCCAGCTTCGCCACCTATGCCTCCCACTGTATTATGGGTGAGATCCGGCATCTGATGAGAAAACAGGCATCCTTTTACAGACCTGGCTGTATTGTTGAGCTGCAGGGCAAGGTGGACAGGGTAATGGAAGAACACTTGAGAGATCAAGGGGAAGTGCCTTCTGTGGCTTATATCGCGGAGAAGCTTAAGGTCAGGGAAAGCGCAATTTCAGAGGTCATGAAAGCGGGCCTTGTGAGCTTTGATGAGATTGATACGTCGAAGATTCACAGTACGGAGTATGAGTCCTTTAGGTTGCCGATTGAGGATAGGATTGTTTTGGCGAATGCTTTCAAAAAATTGAGTGATTTGCAGAAAAAAGTGATTCAGATGCTCTTTTTCCAGGATCTTTCCCAGCAGGAAGTGGCGGACCAGACCGGACTCACGCAGAAGAAGGTGAGCCGGATCAAGAAGGAAAGTCTGGAGAGGATGGGGGAGGAACTAAACGACGATGTTGTTGAGGAGCCCATAGACCTCAAGAAATTGAGCGGGGGGCGATGGGTTGGGTGAAGGGAAAGCGATTGCTTTCTTAAACCTAGACGTTGCAATTTCAATGATTTTGGTGATCAAAAGGTACTTGACTGAGTTGAGATGTACATTTCCGAAGCTTCCAAAGGCATTAATATGATATTGTTGAAATAAAAGTAAAAAAACTTTAAAGAATACGGTCAATCCGTGTCTGAAATCAAAACTCACAGGTATAACTTATTCAAGAATGTCAGAAGCGGATGATCGTTGAGAGAAGCCAGTACCTGATTGATGGGTTCCGGGAGCCAAGTGGTTGGCTGGGACTTCGCCCAGCCTATTCTAAAGCATTAATAAATGTCAGATATTGAAGAAGTTGTGGAGTAGCAGCACGCAATAACTCAATGTGGTCAGCTGCTTATGATGAAGCAACAACATAGCTCTCTGATATAAATTAGTGCTTTAGGGTCGGCTGGGCGCGATCGGGACTGAGTTTGGTGGACTTACTTCCTTCGTTCCATTAAAAGATTAAAAGAAAAAAGAGAAGAGAAGGGGTAGTCGCCATTTTAGAAGCATCCAGCAAAGCATTCAGAATCAACAGCTAATAACGAGTATTAGGGGGTGGCCATTGGATCAAAGAGGTTGGTTGGAATGCCCATAAATATGTTATGTTAACGGTTTGTGGGGGCTGAAATTGGGTATTTAAAATGCAAGGTTGGAAGTAGTACAGAAGTAAGTTTAGCAACACTTGTTGCTGGATTTAGTGCCTGATTAATAAAGAGTAAATTTAATCAGGTGGAGAACAGAGTTTTGAGAGGCAAAAAAAATTAGAGAAGGATGGTGTTTTACATGTTAAGATTTTTCAATAAGAGAATCCATAACAGAAAAGGCTTCACGTTGATTGAACTGATTGTGGTTATTGCGATTATTGGTATTTTGGCGCTGATTGCTATTCCGAGATTGTCTGGTTTACAGGAAAATGCAAATAAGAAAGCTGTTTTAGCTAACTTAAAAATGCTCGATAATGCAGTAATGACATATGCAGCTGATGCAAATGTTGCAGTAAATACAGTTGTAACAGCCGATTTAGCAACATTAGTCCCAAATTGGCCAGCAGGACCTAAGACAACCTCCTATGCTGTTGCTGCGGGAGTTGCTTCTGCAACTGTACCAGCAGGTGTTCCGGGTGTTCCAACAGGCAACTATACTTCGACTTCCGCTGGGCTTCAGTAGACAAAAATTTGTCAACTTTCTTCAAGTTAGGATGGTGTATAGATGCTAAAATATTTCTATAGATTACAAAATAAAAAAGGATTCACATTAATTGAGTTAATTGTTGTAATTGCAATTATTGGCATTTTGGCATTAATTGCAATTCCAAGATTAGCTGGTCTCCAGGAAAACGCAAATAAAAAAGCAGTCTTAGCAAATCTAAAAATGCTGGATAATGCAATTGAAACATATGCCTCAGATGCAAACGTTGCAGTAAATACAGTTGTAACAGCCGATTTAGCAACATTAGTCCCAAATTGGCCAGCAGGACCTAAGACAACCTCCTATGCTGTTGCTGCGGGAGTTGCTTCTGCAACTGTACCAGCAGGTGTTC
>Ga0302240_1000881_pt1 | contig 26879 bp, 19 predicted proteins | sample AAG_UR_His_MG_FD_193538 | JGI IMG/M metagenome (GOLD analysis project Ga0302240, IMG submission 193538) | Enriched activated sludge microbial communities from anaerobic digester in WTTP, New Holstein, Wisconsin, United States - AAG_UR_His | ecosystem: Engineered > Bioreactor > Anaerobic >... | reverse complement strand
CCATTTCGCTTCTACAAAGAACATTTTTAGAATTTCCTGTTCTGATTTATTTAAATGAGATATCACTACTTTTAAAGGAAATACTTTACATACCTGACTTTTACGTTTTTCCTTTGTTTCTGTCATAGTCTGTTTAATTTTATTTTTCTTTTCTTCAGAACAGGTTCTCATATAAATGTCATCTCCTGCCTGAATATAACATTTCTTTTACGTCATTTTCAAGGTTTTTAAGAATAATTTTACTTTCACCTGCCCCATACACTATCCCACGAATCAATTCGTGGGCTTTCCCCGGAGATCGTAAAGGTTTCACCTGTTCAATAATACCTTCGCTTTTAGCTCTGATGATTACACCAAGAGTGCCACTGATTTTCAAATTTCTATATTCTGCAAATTTTCTGCCCCAGTAATCATCCAGTAATAGTAAATCAGACTTAATTTCTTCTCCAAGAGCAATTGTTTCAGCTTCACCTTTATCCAGGTTAATCCCAAGATATTCTTTAAGTTTAGGTTCTGAAATACTTTTAACCTTTATCCATTCTATTTGCTCAATATCACTGCCAGGTTTATCCTGACCTTTTTTTAGTTCATTATATACTTCCTGTGCTATAATAATTTCTTCATAAAGCTTTTGCAGAATATCTATATATCCTATAGATGACAAAGAAATAATTACAGTGGAGTTACAGATAACAGTCATTTTATAAGGCATTTTGGATATCCTTTTCAAGTTCTTCTTCAGACAGGTTAAATACTGAAACTCTATAATTTCCAAGTAATTTTATAAAATCACTTTTATTCATATCAGCCAGTTCGGCAGATTTACCCAGAGATAACTTCTTTAATTCATAAAATTTTACTGCAGCCAGTGTCTTAAGCTGCTTTAAAAAATTCATTTCCTCTTCTTTTAATGTTAAAAGTATATCTGAAGGGTATTCTATCATAGTTTTTCTTAGCTTTTTCATGATATTTATCCTTTCTACAATTTATAATTTTATAATTCCTTTTTAATTATAAATCTTTTTCTTTAGAATATCTACTGTAGATTCATTATGTTTGCCTGATAAAATGATTAATTACATACTATTCTTTATATCTTTTTCTTACTTTACTTAATGTATCTTTATCACGATCAAATAAAACATTTACTGCCTCAAGACTTTCCTGAATGCTTTTATCCATTGTTTTATCTTTATTTTTTTCAATAAAATTTAAAGCCAGATCAATTATGGAAGGAGTAGATTTATATTCATTTTCCATATTTTCTGATAAAATTTTTCTGGTTAAAATCCATTTACGCCCAATCCTCATAAAAAATTCAGGATTATTCGATAAGCATCTGACAATAGCCCTTTCCGAGTAATCGCCATAATCTAAACTTTTGCTGTGTATTTCTTCAATTGTTAGATTATAATTTTCTTTTAGTATCATATCAATAACATCTTTTAAATCTACAGGTTTAATTTTTTTATGAGCAACCTTCTTATTTTTAATAACCTTCTTTTCTTTAACAATCTTCTTCTCTTTAATAACTTTCTTCCCTATATATTTGATAAAACCCTTAAGGGCAGTTTTATTTTTTTCGGTTAATTTTACATCAAGATTCTTACAGGGTAATATTTCTTTACTATTATCAGAAAAATTATTTTTTTTCTTACTTCCTTTGGATATTATAGATATCTCTCTTTCAGATGATTGAGGACTTGTTATTTTAATATCCAGACAGTAAATTTTTTTATCACTACACCCGAAATAAAGACAATTATCTGCAATACAAAAATTAGATTTAATATAGTTACCCACATTGAACTCCCAAATTTCCTTTCCATCCTTTATATCTAAACAATAAATTTTCTTATCAGAACTCCCAATATAAATATAGGATTTTGCTACACAGGGACTAAATTCAATTTCTGACTCTATTGTAAAAAGCCAAATTCTCTTACCATCTTTTGCATTAAGACAATAAACTTTATTACCACTTCCAAAATAGACAAATTCATTTACTACAAAAGGGCTAGTAATCTCATAACCAACTTCAAATGTTGAAATTTTTTTACCATTTTCAACTCGAAAAAAATCAGATGATCTTATTAAAGTTTTATTTTGAAATTCCCAAATCTTTTTACCATATTTTATATCCAGACAATAAAGCGTATCATAACTACTAAAATAAACACAACTTTTTTCCACACAAGGATTAGAAGATATCCAATTATCACTTTTATAATTCCATTTCTTTTTACCATTTTCTGCATTTAAGCAATAAAAATTTTTATCATAGCTCCCAAAATAAACATAATCCTCATATATACAGGGAGTGGAAGACTCATATATACAGGGAGTGGAAGAAGAAATACTATTATCTGTTGTAAATTCCCAAATCTTTATTCCCCCTCTTGCATCTAAACAGTAAAACTTACTATCATAACTTCCAAAATAAATACGATCGTTTAAAACACAAGGGCTAGAAGAAACAATGGCACGTGTTTTAAACTCCCAAATTTTTCTGCCAGTTGTTGCCTTTAAGCAGTAAAATTTATAATCTTCACTGGCAAAATAAACACGATCTTTATAAACATAAGGGCTAGAGGCTATATTAGTTTTCATCTTTAAATCCCAAATCTTACTGCCCGTTGTTGCATCTAAACAATAAACCTTTTTATTATGGCTTGCAAAATAAACACGCCCTTCTGTGACAAAAAAGGTAGACATAATAAGAGCTTCTATTTCAAACTCCCAGACCTTCTTAACTGTCTGGTTAATCAGTAAATCGCTAGAATAATCCTTGCAGGAGTCAAACGATCCTTTTTGTTCTCTTACACAATTATTATATGATAGAGACATAAATCAGCCACTTTCTTAAATTATAGTTATATACTCAACTTCCAGATATTTAAATTCCTCTTTTTACCAGTTTCTTTTCCAACTAATTCAAAATTTAAAGCCTTATAAAATTCATTTGACGGTAAATTCTCAGGGCATTTTAATTGAATATATAACTTATTATGTTTTTTTGCCTCAACTATTAATCTCTTTGCCAATTTCTTACCTACAGATCTGCCTCTAAAATTTTTACTTATACAGATATCATAAAGTGTTGCCTGTTGGTCTTTTCTCAGATGAAATATCAAAAATCCGACAACATTATCATTATATAAAGCCACAAAAACTTCTTTATTATCTATAGCCTTTACGACTGCAGAACGAATAATAAAACCCAGACTATCTCTATTTTTGTCCGCTATTACCTTGATTTGATCTAAATGTTCTGAAGTTGCATATTTTACCACTACTTTTCTAATTTTTTCTTTTACCTCTTCCCTGTGGCATGCAAAAGCATTATGATTATGTATTGACTCAGAGGCCTCACATTCCACTTTAAACCGGCAGAGTTTCTTATCCTGCCTTAAAATAATCACAATGTCTCTTACAACATCTTCCACGAACTTGGGATTTTCATAGGCATTTTCCGTAACATATTTCTCATCATTTCTCTTAAGAATCGGAAAAAGCTCTGAACTTCCTGTTTTTTCAATATCTGAAATAAGATCTTCAAGCCATATGAATTCATCCGGCAGATATTCGATATTCACTCTTACAATGGCTCTCTGGTTATGGGCGCCATAATCTGAAATTTCTTTACTGCAGGGGCAGACTGTTGTAACAGGCACTTCAACTCCCAGAATAAAGCAGAAAGAATTACTGTCATAAAGACCTTTAAACTCACAGATATAATCTAAAAGACCTTTTATCTGACTTTTCGGGGCAGGTTTTTCTATAAAATATCTGAATTTTATGGAAATTTCTGATCTGTCTGCATTTAGCTTATTTAAAACTTCCTGAAGGATTATTTTTATTTCCCTGCTTGATATTTTTTCTTTACTCCATCTGTGGAGTATTTCCATAAAGCGGCTCATATGAGTGCCACGGAGATCTTTTGCAAGATCGGCACAGAGGGAGATTTCTGCAGTAACTGTTTGATAGGTACCTGTTTTTTCAAGAATTTGAAGTGGTAGATATACTCTTTTTACCCCCACCCTCTGGATATTTATATTTCTGTTATCCTGCTGATTTTGAATGTCTAACAAAATATCTCTCCTATCTATAAGCATTTTTTTTAAAGGAACATCTGTTATAATAATAACTTCATTTTATCATATCAAAATATTTAGTGCCAGATATTTTTTGTTAAGTTCTGGTAAAAAATTGGCACAAAAAAAGAAAAAATTCGTAACAACATATAACAAATAAAAACAAAAAAAAGAAAAAACTATTATTTGTAAAAGTACTTATTCCGCCGAATTTACAGGGAAAACAATCAGAAGGACTTTCTCATAACCAGACTTACCCATTCTCCATCTTTTATTTCTTCTACAAACTTAAATCCTTCTTCGTAAAAAAGTCTGAATATTTCATCCTTCTGTTCTTCCAGTATTCCCGTAAGAATAAGGATCCCGTCGGAAGATAACACAGGAGAGAATTCTTTTCTTATTTCTTTAAAGACAGAAGCCTGAATATTTGCAACAAGCAGATTAACCATATAAGGAAAATCTTTTAAACCTTCCATGTGAAAGGCCTCTACCCTGTCTTCCAGGTTATTCAGGGCTAAATTCTCTTTAAGAGCAGAAATAGCCAGAATATCATTATCAATAGCATAAACCCTTTTTACTACAAGAAGGCAGGCTATAATAGATAGTATACCTGTCCCACAACCCAGATCCAGAAGGGAATCTACAGCACAGGCATATTTTTCTATTAAAAAAGCTGCCATACGGGTAGTTTCATGATGGCCTGTGCCGAAAGCCATAGAAGGATTTATAATTATTACAAGTTCCTTATGGTCAGATATATACTCTTTCCAGGGAGGTCTTATAACTATATTTTTAGTGATTTTCAGCGGTTCAAAAGACTTTTTCCACTCTTCACTCCAGTCCTGATGGCAAATATCTTTACAGGTAATTTCAGGAACCTCTTTATCTATTTCCAGAAGAGATAATTTAAGTTTATCAAATTTTTTTTCGAAATTTTCGTCTTCTGGTAGATAAAATTTATAAAGTACTTTATCTCCCAGAGGTTCCTCAAGAAAACCATTACCTTCTGTTATATCCTGAAGTATATAAGAAAGAACTTCGGAAACATCAAATAAAAAAGAAGTCTCAATCCATTTCATAATCTAAATTCCCAGAGCATCTTTAACTTTACCAAATATTCCCTTTTCCTGCTGCAGGGAATCAAGATCTTCTCCTGATGCAGTAGCATATTCTTTTAAAAGTCTCTTTTGTTCAGAATTAAGCTTTGTAGGTACTTTAACTATAATCTTTACCTGAAGGTCTCCTTTTTTACCACTTCTCAGATGTGGTATGCCCTGACCTTTAATTTTAAAGAGACTTTCAGACTGGGTACCATGGGGAATCTCTAACTCAGTCTCACCATCAATGGTTGGAACAGAAACTATACCGCCCAGGGCAGCTCTCGGAAAAGAGACATTCTTTTCACAGTATAGATCATCATTAATACGCTTAAATACTTTATGAGGCTTTACATTAATAAATACATAAAGGTCACCGGGATGTCCTCCTTTTGTTCCGGAATCCCCTTCTCCAGGAACTCTGATTCTGGAACCTTCATCAATTCCAGGTGGAATTTTTACAGTAACCTTACGTTTTTTACTGACCCTCCCAAGACCATTACATTCCTCACAGGGAGAACTTATAACCACACCTTCTCCCTGGCAGTTCCTGCAGGGACCGCTCCTGATAAAACGTCCGAACATAGTATTCTGAACTATTTTTTCCTGTCCGCTTCCCTGACAGTTAGAGCAGGTCTGAGAAGAAGCACCATCACTGGCACCTGTTCCAAAACACATAGAACAGGTTCTGAGTGATGAAATCTCTAATTCTTTTTCAACACCCCATACTATTTCTTCAAGAGTAAGAGTAGCATCGGTTCTTAAATCATTTCCTCTCTGAGGTTGAGATCTGGATGCTCTACCACCGCCGGCACCGGATTGAAAGAACATGTTAAATAGATCATCAATACCTCCAAAACCAAAATCACTAAAACCACCAAAACCACCAAAACCACCACCGAAGTCACTTCCACCGGCCCGAAATGCATCATGACCAAATTGATCATAAGCCCCTCTTTTTTGAGGGTCACTTAAAATTCCATAGGCTTCATTTATCTCTTTAAATCGCTCTTCAGCTTCTTTTTTATCCACATCCTGACAGACATCAGGATGATATGTTCTTGCCATCTTACGATAAGCCTGTTTTATATCTGCATCAGAAGCTGATCTGTCTACACCCAGTATTTCATAATAATCCTTTTTACTCAAAACTATTCACCTCCGGAAGAAGTATCTTCTTTCTCAGAAGACACATCTTCTTCCCTGACTTCTTCTTTATCTTTCTCTTCATCCCCGGAAGGTTCAGAAGGACTTTCCTGACTCTGTGTTTCCTTTTCCTGAAGCTTTTTCTCATAAGCCCGGGAATGCAACTTACCAAGAGCATCCAGGAGTTCCTGAATGTTTGTCCTGAATTTTACAGGATCCTCCTCAGACATATTATTCTGAAATCTTGAAAGAGATCCTTCAGCTGATTCAATTAATTCCGGTTCAATCTGGGATTTAAATTCCTGTATAGTCTTATAAGCTGATGTAAGAAGACTTTCACCTCTATTTCTGAGTTCTATAAGTTCCATTCTTTTCTTATCTTCTTCTTCATATCTCCTGGCTTTTTCTACCATACCTTCTATTTCTTCATTTGCCAGGTTAGAAGATGATGAAATAGTAATATGTTGTTCTTTTCCCGTAGCCTTCTCTACAGCTGTTACATTAACTATTCCATTAGAATCTATGGCAAAGGTAACCTCTATCTGTGGTAATCCTTTAACAGCTTTGGGAATATTTACAAGCTGGAACCTTCCCAGGCTTTTATTTTCTGCTGAAAAAGCTCTTTCTCCCTGAAGAACATGAATCTCTACTGTTTCCTGATTATCTGCTGATGTAGTAAACATTCTGCTCTTGGAAGTAGGAATAGCAGTGTTTCTATCAATTAATCTGGTAAAAACACCACCTTTTGTTTCAATACCAAGACTCAGGGGAGTTACATCTACAAGAACAACATCCTTAACTTCTCCTGATAATACACCGGCCTGCATGGCGGCCCCCAGAGCAACACATTCATCAGGGTTTATATCCTTATGTGGCTCTTTATTAAAATATTCTTTTACCATGTCCTGTACGGCAGGCATTCTGGTAGATCCACCTACAAGAAGTATTCTGTTAATCTCAGAAGGTTTTAATCCTGAGTCATCCATAGCTGTTTGAAGAGGTTTTCTTGTTCTATCAAGGAGATCTCCTGTGAGTTCCTGGAATTTTGCTCTTGTAAGTTCCAACTCCAGATGTTTTGGCCCTGTTTGATCAGCTGTTATAAAAGGAAGATTTATACTGGTCTGATAAAGTGTCGATAGTTCTATTTTCGCTTTTTCAGCAGCATCTTTCAAACGTTGCATAGCACTTTTATCCTGCCTTAAATCTATACCTTCCCTTTTTTGAAATTCATCTACAAAATTCTCTACAATTTTTTTATCCCAGTCATCTCCACCCAATCTGGTATCTCCACTGGTAGATTTTACCTGAATAACACCTCCTCCAATCTCAAGTATTGAGACATCAAAGGTTCCACCGCCAAGGTCGTAAACAAGAATGGTTTCTACTTCCGAAGATTTATCCAATCCATAAGCCAGAGAAGATGCAGTGGGTTCATTAATTATTCTGAGCACTTCCAGACCGGCGATTGTTCCTGCATCTTTTGTAGACTGACGTTGACTGTCATTAAAATAAGCAGGCACTGTTATAACAGCCTGTTTAATTTCTTCACCCAGGTAGCTTTCTGCATCTTTTTTTAATTTCTGTAGTATCATTGCAGATATTTCCTGAGGAGTATATTCTTTCCCATCAATCTTAACCTTATAAGAAGAACCCATCTGACGTTTAATAGATGTAATTGTTCTTTCAGGACTGCTTATAGACTGACGTTTTGCTATTTCTCCCACCAGTCTTTCACCGGTTTTAGAAAAACCCACTACCGAAGGGGTAAGACGACCTCCTTCGGAATTTGTTATTACTATTGGCTTTCCGGCCTCCAGAACAGCCATAACTGAATTTGTAGTACCTAAATCAATACCAATAACTTTACTCATAACATCACCTCATTTTTAGCTATCAGCTGTCAGCTTTCAGCGGTTAGCTTTTATATTATTTAGCTTTCAGCAGTCAGCTTTTATATTAGATATCATTTCTCTTAATTATAGCGAGTAGAGATAACTCTACTCGCTATTTTATAAACTAATTATTTACGCTATAATCCACATTGTGTCCACAAATTATTGTATTGAAAAGCTGATAGCTGACAGCTGATAGCTATTTATTTCTTCTTCTTAAACCAGCTCAGAATTTCATCTGCTTCATCCTGTGGTGCTTTCTTGGTAACTTTAGGGGCACCACCACCCATCATATCACCCATACCTGATGATTTTGAACCAGATGTAGAAGCATCAGCCTTCTCCCTTGATACAGGGGTACCTTCAAGTTTAAAGTACATATCTGAACTGAGTGAATACATTTCATTTGTAAGTTCAGTAGTTAACTCGGCAATTTTATCATAATCGTATGTAATCAGAGCATCTTTGAGATGATCTATAATCCTTCTGACACGGCTAACATCTTCCGGTTTAAACTTATGTCCTATATCACGGAGTGTTTTCTCTGCAGTTGCAAGCTCTGTATTGGCTTTATTTCTGACAGCTGCTTCTTTACGTCGTGATGCATCTTCTTCTGCATAAACGGCAGCTTCTTTAACCATTCTATCAATTTCATCAGGAGATAAGTTAGTAGGTGATTGAATAGTGACTTTTTGTTTATTACCTGTAGCCATATCCTGTGCTACAACGTTTACTATACCATTGGCATCTATAGAAAAGGTTACTTCTATCTGAGGTACACCTCTCGGTGCAGGAGGAATATTACTTAATTCAAAGCTACCCAGGGATTTATTGTGAGATGCAATATCTCTTTCTCCCTGAAGTACATGGACTTCTACAGTAGTTTGTCCATCTGCTGCAGTAGTAAACATTCTACTTTTTGAACAAGGTATCTGAGAATTTCTTGGGATAAGTCTTGTAAACATACCACCTACTGTCTCAATACCAAGACTTAATGGTGTTACATCCAGAAGAACCATATCCTTAGTCTGGCCTGTAAGAACTCCTCCCTGTATAGCAGCACCCATAGCAACCACTTTATCCGGATCCACTTCTATACTTGCTTCTTTATTAAAAAATTTCTTTACTGCCTCATTTACCATAGGCATACGGGTAGAACCACCTACAAGCAGTATTTTATCAAGATCCATAGAGCTTAAGCCTGCATCTGCCATAGATTTCTTTGCAGGTTCCTGAGTACGTTGAAGAAGATCCAGGGTTATCTGTTCAAATTTCTCACGGCTAAGAGTTACTTCAAGATGTTTCGGACCTGTAGCATCTGCTGCTATAAAAGGAAGATTAATTACAGTAGTCAACTCATCTGAAAGTTCTTTTTTTGCTTCTTCAGAAGCTTCTTTCAATCTTTGCATAGCAACACGATCCGTTCTGAGATCTATAGATGTTTGCCTGGTAAATTCCTCTACTAGATAATCCATGATCCTCTGATCCCAGTCATCTCCGCCAAGTCTCATATCTCCACAGGTAGCAATTACTTCAAATACCCCTCCTCCAATTTCTAATATAGATACATCAAATGTTCCTCCCCCAAGATCGTAAACAAGAATAGTTTCTGTCTCATAAAGTTTATCCAGACCATAAGCCAGAGCAGAAGCTGTTGGTTCATTAATAATTCTTACTACATCAAGGCCAGCTATAGTTCCTGCGTCTTTGGTTGCCTGTCTTTCACTATCATTAAAATAAGCAGGAACTGTTATAACAGCTTTCTCAACTGGTTCACCAAGATATGCCTCTGCATCCATTTTCATCTTATGTAATATCATTGCAGAGATTTCCTGAGGTGTGTATTCTTTATCGTCAATCTTAACAGTAAAGTTAGTACCTATATGACGTTTTATTGAAGCTATAGTTCGCTCTGGATTACTTATAGCCTGACGTTTTGCTATATCACCTACTAATCTCTCCCCTGTCTTAGAAAAGCCAACTATAGAAGGAATCAATTCATTTCCTTCAGAACTGGGTATAACTACTGGTTCTCCTCCTTCCATGATAGATATTAATGAATTAGTTGTACCAAGGTCAATACCTACTATTCTACTCATTTATTTCCGGCTTTTAAGCCTCTCTCCCTTCTGAAACCGATTAAATTAAAAGGTGGATTAATTTTTTATTTTCTAAAAATAATTATATTTTTTTTTCTCACCACATTATAACATAATTTATAATTTTAAACAACTATATTTCACTTACGATTAACTTATAAAAATGAAATTAAACTATTACTCCTTTCTTTATTCATATTAAAAAATAAACCTACAGTTAATTTTACTATGTTCCTTTTGAAAGTCCTCTTGAAACTGTTACAAGAGATGGGCGTAAAAGTTTTGACCCTAACCAGTAACCCTGTCTCAATATTGCAACTATTGTATCTTCAGGTTGCTCACTTTCAACTTGTTCAAAGGCTTCATGAATTTTCGGATCAAAATCTGTACCAGGTAAAGATTCAATTGGTTTCAATCCTTCTCTTTGCAAAACTGAAATTAATCGGCGATTTATAAGCTGTATACCTTCCATAATAGCTTTATCAGCTCCTTTAGAAGAAGCTTCTATAGCCCTTTCAAAATCATCAAGTACAAGAAGCAATTTACCCAGAAGTTTTTCATTTGATTTATTCTTCAATTCATCAAGAGCTTTATCTTTTCTATCTTTCATACGTTTAATATCCATTTCAAGTCTCTGGGAACGGGCAAAGTATTCAGAAGCAAGCTTTTCTTTTCTTTCAACTTCCTGCCTTATTTCCTCTATTTCTTTATTACTGGAAATAACCTCTTGAGTTTCTCCAGATCTACTTCTCTCCTCAAATTGTGCTATCAATTCCAGTTCCTTACATCTTTCCTTAAGGATATTTTCATAAAAATCAATCAGTTTATTATACAATGTTTGATGTGAATATATCAGATTGCCATTGGAATTTCTTTTAAGAAGGTCAGTTTTCAGCATATTCAGATTATCACTATTAACTTTATATTCTTCCAGCTTCTGCATTCTTTCAAGAATATCTGAAGGAAAGACTTTTAATGGTCCATCAGTAGCCATATGAGAAGGGCCTTCTGAAGTAAATTTAGTAGATGCATTATCCAGGGTTTCTTCTAATTTTTTATCTCTTAACCATCTAGCTTTGCTTCTTCTGAGTTCCTGCTCATAAAACTCCATTAACCTGATAATAAACTCTTTATGGGAGAGAACAAATTCCCCTGTAGGTTTTTTTCTGAGTATTTTCTTTTTGAATTCACTTATTCTTGCCGGCTCTATATCCGTTGTTTCCAGCTGTTTGAGTTTTTCGTCTATATCAGGAGGTATTGTTCTAAGATTACTTTCGTCAGTTCCAAGAGAAGCAACTTTAGCAAATTTTACACTTTTCTTATCCATATCTATTTTTTCTAACTCACTATTAATTCTGGCTGCTTCATTAACAGAAAATTCAGATATAAGGGCATAAAGTTCCGGTACACTTTTAACAAGTCTGCCTGAAGCATCTCTTTGAAATAACAATTTCTTCATTTTATCAAGTTCCTGACCAGAAGCTCCCATATCCTCAAGTTTTTTTAACCAGTCTTTTATATCCTGAGGTACTGTACGACCCGGGGCTTTTGTAGGAGAAGCAAAAATACTGGAAAGATCCTTTTTTTCAGATCTCATATTATCAAGGGCCAGCTTTTTTTTCTCAAGTTCTCTTATTAAAAAAGGAATAAATTGTTCATAAAAGTCCACTGCTTCAACAGCTGTAAGGTATCCTTTTTCACTTCTAGAAAGATGTTCTTTATAACGAAGCAAATCTTCCTGTTCAAGTTCAAAACCTTCTAGTTTTTTAATTCTTGCAATTTCACTATTTACATAAACTTTTTTAAATTTTCCTTCACCAGTATTTGAAAATTCTTCCACTTAATTCGCAGCCTTTCATAATAAATTAGCTATCAGCTATGAGCTGTAATTTTTTTCTCCTGAACTATCTTTACATAATTGAATTAATCTGTATAAAAACTAATAATCTTTTAATAGTAAGCAAAAACTGACTGTTGACCACCGAAAGCCGAAGTCTTACTACTATTGAGTGTTTAATCTATTCAACATACTACTAAAGCTACCTGCTATATATGAAATAAGGGGAACCATTTTAGCATAATGCATCCTTGTGGGGCCGAGGATACCTAAATTCCCTACTATTTCACCGGAAACCTTATAATAAGCTTTAATAATACTACAATCATAAAACTCTTTTATTTTATGTTCTTCTCCAATAGTTACTGTTACATCTTCTTTACCAAGAGACCTGGTAATAAGATCTGCAAAATCACGATGCTCAAGAATGTCTAATAAAGCTCTAATTTTATCAACATTTTTAAATTCCGGTTTTGACATAAGGTTTTGAGTGCCTATCCACATAACTTTCTTTTCCATTTTGGAAAGAAGAGATTTTTTTATTTCTTCTATAAGCATCTTAATCAGATGATTTTTTGATAGTTTATCTCCTCCTTCATATATAGCAGAATCTATTTTATCAAGAGAGACTCCAACTAATTTTTCGTTTAAAAAATTAGATAGCACTTTGATTTCCGTTTCAGGTATAGAAGATGAATTCTCAATTATTTTATTAATAACAAGACCGGTTGCAGTAACAATAACAATAAGAATACTATAAGGATTTATTGACATAAGGTGTATGTCCTTAATGATAATTTTAGTAAAGTTAGGTGGAACAAGTATAGAAAGATGACTGGTAAGTTGTGCAATCAGGCTAAGAGTTTTTGTCAGTAATTGATCAATCTCATAAGTTATTTTATTTAATTCCATCTTTATAGCATATTGTTCTTCTAAAGAAAGAGCTTCCTGATTCATAATACAGTCTACATAATATCTATAGCCCTGATGTGTTGGAACTCTACCGGAAGAAATATGGCGCTGCTGCAAATAACCACTTTTTTCTAATTCAACCATTTCACTCCTTATGGTAGCCGAACTACAAAGATTTTTCAGGATCCTCTCAATAGTAGAAGAGCTTACTGGTTCTGCTGTCAAAATAAATTCTCTCGTCAGTACACCAAGTATTTTGCTCTGTCTATCAGTTAATATCATAGTACCTTCCCCTTGATGACTGATACTAAATGTATCACAAAATTATAGCAAAAACAAATATATTACTTGCCAGGTGCCGGTATGTTATATTTTTTTAGTATTTCTAAACCTACATGGTCAACTTTATTTGTTTCATCCTTTAAAGTAGCAGCTTTTGTTTGAGCTAAAGTCAGACGATTTATATCCTGACTCTCTATTCCTCCCTTTACGTCTTTTAAGAGTTCTATCCCCATATTCATAAGATTAATACAGCCTTGATGATATTCCTGACATTCGGTAGGAACATTCAGGGCCAGAAGCATATCTCTGGTATTATTATAATCATTTATTAATTTCTCAAATCCTGAAGTATTTCCTTCTAAACTGGAGCTTATTAATTGCCGGGCAAATTGAGAAGGATCTTCACCGATATTAACAGACGATAAAATGCTATCTACTTTATACATATAAGTCATAACTCTTTCCCTGACAACAGACTCTGTCTTTGTATCAGGAGAAGATAAGGGCAGGATATCCAGGGAAGTCTGTGCTACTGGTGAAGCATAAGTCATTAGCTGCACAGGCGAAGGTTCTTCTGGAGATGTGGGGAAAACACAAGGCACTACCTGTGTTGAATTTGCTTCCTCAAGAGGGGTTCCAATAGAAACAGCCCGGGTAGGAGTAACCTTATTGTTTGAAGGAGGCACAGGGGAATTCATTGCAGATTCTGCATCAGAACGACCCAATCTGTAAGACAGGGTAGATACCAGAACAAACAACAATGAAAGAATTACTCCACCACAAAAAGCACATACTCCTATACGTATATCCTTTTTATCTATATTCACAGTCTCTACTCCTTACCTGTTATCTCCTGTTATAAGCTCCTGAAATGCATATTTCTGATTTCTTATCATAAAAGCCTCTTTACCGCCTTCCAGATTAAGTACCAGAAGCTCCCTCGTAGAGGGTCTATCCAGCCCACCTCCACTTTGTATAGAACCCGAATCGGCTGAAGCAGTAAGTACAAGGCTCAATTCTGCATCTGCTGCAACCAGTATATTAGGATTATGGGTAGCAAGGATAAATTGCCTTCGTTCTTTTTCTTCCCTGAGTTTCTTCACGATCAAATCAAATATGGCAAGGGTATCCAGTGCATCTTCCGGCTGATCAATTATTAGAGGGCAATCTCCACCTACCATGGCCATGTAAATAATAGATGTACATTTTGCACCCAGGGATAATTCTTCCAGAAGTTTATAACGATTATTTTCTTTAAGTTTAAGCCTGAGTAAATCATAAAGAGGAATAGACTGTAGTTCTAATAATTCTCTTTTATTTGCAGAAAGTAATTTTTTTATTAATTCATTGGTTCTATTTTCCGGAACGCCAGAAGCCGCTACAAGAGAATTATAATCTTTCTCAAGCAACATTTTAACTAACTTTTCAGGGAAAATAGACTGACTTATTTTTTCGAGATCATCTAAGGGTATCCTGGACCCATGAGTAAGACGTAACAGTTCATTAAAATAATCTTCTCTCATAGCCCTGAAATAAATTTCCAATTTAATTTTGCCTTCAAGTCTTTTTTCTATTTCCTGGGCTTTTTTTAGTCTCTTTTCAAATATCTGCTTCTGGAGATCTTCAAGCTGTTTTAAGAGATTATATCGTTTCTCAAAGAGAACTTCTCCTCCCTTGTTTACCTTTTCAAGATAAGTCTGCCTTCTTATTAATTCCATCTCTTCCTCTTTAAGCCTCTGATAATCTTTCTCCGCTTCCGCAATTTCCGGCACATCAAGCTCTGCCAGAAATTTCTGATAATTAGATTGTGCTTCTTTAAATTTTTTAGACCACTTATCATTTTCCCTGGTAAGAGATTGTTTTTTCAATTCAATCATTTTTTTAATATTAGCCTTGTTATCATCAAAATCTTTTCGAATTTCTGAAACTAATTTTGTGGTTTCTTTCATTAAATCTGCATTGAGAAAATCATGAGGATTTATAACAGGAAAAAGACTATCAAAATCTATTTCCTGCCACTTCTGGAATAATTGAGTCTGATAATCTTCTAATCCTTTATCAAGTATAGAAAAATAATTCTTCTCTTCAATCCATTTTTGATGTTCTTTAAGTATGGGATCATGAAGTTTCTCTTCAAGGATTTTTATTTTCTCACGTATAAGGGTAAGATGATGTTTTATATCTTCATATTCATCAGAATAATCCTGACACTCTGCCAGTTCTCTGGCATTATCATTTAATTCCTCTCTGAATTTCTTCTCCAGACGCTCCTCTTCAGTAATGTCTAAAAAAGAATCTATTATCTTGAGCTGAGCAAAACGGCTTCTTGCGATTTCTACTATCTCTCCCTGACTATAAGCTTCAATCTTAAAGAAAGCTGAAACACTCACTTCCAGAGGTTCCTCTTCTCCTTCTCTAAATAGCTTTGGTTTTCCATAATCCTTTGTTACCTCACGTTCTATACGAAATTTTCCTCTTTCATCTTCTACAAATAAAGTAATTTTTCCACCTTCACCCACTAATTTTTCTATTTTAGCTCTGGCATCTTCTTTAATTATTGGAAACAAAGAAGTGGAATCAAAAACAAACCGTATTAACTCTATAATAAAAGATTTTCCTACACCCTTACCACCAACCAGGCAATTTAAATTTGGATGGAAATTAAAGTCTTCTTCTTTAAAAAATCCCTGATTTACTAATAATTTATTTATACGAGAATGGGTACTACTTATTTTATCTCCAGCAAATTTGATTTTAACCTGATGATCTAAAAAGGCCTGCTTTAAACCTTCTAACGAAATCGTATCCATTTTTATATAAGAATAGCTTTTGCCTATTTCTGAAAGACTATAGGAATTAGAACCCATTATACAGGCAATATCTCTATTATATTCAGTACCTTTTGCAATGGAATATTTCGCCTTTGCAGATGGATGGCAAATTTCAAGGGCCATAAGATTTGGATCATTATAAACCTTCATTCTTTGTGAATTACGTAAAAGCTCATAAACAAATCCATCAGGTTGATCAATATGACAGGCAATAACCAGTCCTTTATCTTTTACGACCTTGGAAAATACTTCATCTATATAATAATCAGTCAGTACATCTTTTTTCCCTCTTTTACTCCTTGTAATTCCAACCTTTTCAAGTAATTGTTCCATTTTTTCCTGTGGATGGTCAACAGGAAATATGGCCAGAACATGTCCTCCCCGGGCTGTAATCTGAATTCCAGGGAAAACAAAAAGATTTTTCCCCTCTGCAGCCTTTTTAACTTTATCTATCCATTGAATTTCATTATGATCCGTAATAGCAATAATATCAAGTCCTACCTCCAGACATCTATCTACAATATCTGCAGGTGTAATATTCTTATCATTATAATTCGCCGAAGCAGGGGTATGGATATGTAAATCAACTTTTAAAAATCTGGAACCTGAACTCACCTCGTTGGACATTTAAAATCTCCTTCTCGGAATCGAAATAAATTTATAATTTATAATTTAATTCTACTCTCTTTAAAAATATCCTTTCCTTAATAGTAACTATTTTATCATATAGAACAATAGAATACAATTTTATAATTGTTTACTCCTGTCCAGATAAATTCGTGTAATCTTTATTTAATGAATCTTCATCTAACTTTTTTATTTTAAGTTTTTTTATCATATGACGATGAATCTTTTCAACCATTATAGAAAGAGAATTAACTCTAACCTCTTCTCCCTGGGTTGGAATTTTACCCAGTAAACTATAAACAAATCCGCCTATTGTTTCACATTCATCAACAGGTAAATTTATATCAAAATATTTATTTACGTCTTCAATATTTACTCTTGCATCTACTATAAATACATTATTATCCAGCTGTTCTATAATAGCACTTTTCTGATCATACTCATCCTCAATTTCTCCTACAATTTCTTCTATTATATCTTCTATAGTTATTAATCCATCAATTCCTCCATATTCATCTACAACTATAGCCATAGAAATCCTCTTTTGTTGCATTTCTTTAAGGAGTTCATCTATCTTTTTAATTTCAGGTGTAAAGTAAGCAGGACGCATAACATCTTTAATAAATATATCCAATTTTTCTTCTTTAAGAATTTTCAACATATCTTTTTCATAGACAATACCTACTATATTATCAATAATCTCTTCATAAATAGGTATTCTGGAGTAACCGGTTTCTAAAATAGCATTCAATACATCATAAATTGTCTGAGTAACTTCAATACAGATCATAGAAATTCTTGGAACCATTATTTCTCTGGCTATTGTATCACCAAAAGAAAAAATACTATGAATCATTTCTTTTTCCTGCTCTTCAAATACTCCCTGTTCTTCACCTTCCTCTACAAGAAGACATATTTGATCCTGTGTTATAAATTCTTTTTGACTCTCTAAATTTATACCCAGCAATTTACCTGCAAAATTTGACACTTTTATCAAGATCCAGGAGAAAGGATATAAAAGAAAAATCATAATTTGAACAGGAAAAGCAATAAATAGTGAAAATCTATCCATATTATACATGACTATTGTTTTAAAAATTACTTCTCCTACCAGTAACACCATGATTATTGTTATAAGAGTAGTAATCAATACAAGTTTATATCCTGAAAAAGCAAATTTTCCTATTATAATCTGCATCATATTAGCAGTCAATAAAATTATTGATATGTAAGCAATGAGTAGAGTGGTTAGTGTAAGGTTTCTATTATCTATTAATTTGTATAATAATTGAGAACCTTTAAGATTTTTGTCTATTAGTTCTCTTACCCTGACTTTATTAGAGGAAGTTAATGCCAGATTTGCTCCAGAAAAAACTCCTCCCAATATAACCAGAATAACGGTGATTATAATATTAATAGTAATTGCACTTTTGGTATAAGAAGCCTCTACCTCTGCTAAAAGAAAGAGAAACATTTCTCTTGATAAAGGGTCTTCCAAAGATATTTCTCATGATCAGCAGTCAGCAGTCAGCAGTCAGCTTATAGATATATTTTCCTCATAGCTGATAGCTGATAGCTGATATGAGTAACACCTGCCTTTCTTCAGAGATTTAGAATTTTAATAACTTTTTCTAAATAATATCGTTCTTTTTCTTTCATCTTTTCTTCATCTGAATATTCTATATGATCATATTTAAGTAAATGGAGTAATCCATGGATTACAAGCATTGCTATCTCCTTTTCTATACTATGTCCGTATTCTTCAGCCTGAAATATCGCTTTTTCTATAGATATGACTATATCTCCCAGTAAATTATCTACAGAAGGGAAAATATCACATTCTTCCAACATTGGAAAGGCAAGGACATCCGTAGCTTTATCTATATTTCTATAAGTTAAATTAAGTTTTTGTATTTCTTGATTATCCACTAATAAAAAACTTAATTCAAAATTTAAATTTTTTTTCTCTTCTTTAAGAATTAATTCACTTATTTTACGAAAAAATTTCTTTTTTAATTTTATTAGATGTTGCTTATCCTGTATCTCAATATTCATAAAGCATAATATTTTATCTATTTATCTATTTTCCTTCTTTTAGTTCCAAGTTCCGTGTTATAAAATTATTCTGCTTCTTATCAAAATTTATTTTATTAGTTTCTGCATCAGGATATTCAATACGTTTATGATACATAGTTGTTAAAATTTGTGTAAGGACATCTGCCATAACAGATAGTTCCTTAAAACTCAAACCACATTCATCAAATTGGCCGTCTTCCAGACATTTAGAAATAATTTTTTTTACCATACTCTGAATTCTAATAGGAGTAGGTTTTTCCAGTGTTCTGGAAGTTGCTTCAACAGCATCTGATACCATTAAAATAGCAGTTTCTTTACTCTGAGGTTTAGGTCCGGGATAACGGAAATCATTTTCATCTACGCTATCTCCATATTCCCCCTGTTTGGCTTTATGATAAAAATATGCTGCCAAACTTGTCCCCTGATGTTCTGGAATAAAATTCTGTATAGCTTCAGGAAGTTTATATTTTTGAGCAAGTTCCAGTCCATCCTTCACATGAGAATGAACTATTAATGTACTGAGATTAGGTGATATTTTATCATGAGGGTTTTCTCCACGTTGGTTTTCAATGAAAAAAGCAGGCCTTTTTGTTTTTCCAATATCATGATAAAGTGCTCCTACTTTAGAAAGAAGTGGGTTTGCCCCCAGTTCCTGTGCTACTTTCTCTGCCAGATTTGCTACAATTAAACTGTGATGAAATGTTCCAGGAGCTTCCATAAGTAATTTTTGAAGTAATGGTTCCTGTTGATTTGAGAGTTCAAGAAGCCTTATTTGAGGTGTAAAATCAAAATATCTTTCAAAAATCGGTAAAAATCCTAATACCAGAACAGCAGATAAAATACCTCCCAGGACACCATAGATACAATCCTTCAATATAAACCAGAAGGATGTGTAATTTATCAAAGAAATAGACAAGATAGTAATAAAATTTGTCATACCAACAAAAAATCCGGCTATAGTAAGATCGAACCTTTTAGTTATCTTGGCAACACTGAAGGTAGCAATTATACATCCAACAAGATTAACCATTACAAAATTTAACTGATTATCTGGAAAAATCGCAAAAATCATAGTTACAAATACTGAAAAAACTATAGCCAGATTATAATCAAATAGGATAGCAATAAACATTCCTAAGGCAGGCAAACAGACAAGATAACCAGAGACTTTAAAAAGTAAGATAGCAAAACTCAGGTGGCTTACAACTATAATACAATAAAAAAGAATATTTTTAAAAGAATATAAATCCTCCTTCTGTATTTTATAAACATAAAGGATTAAAAAAAAAAGCAAAATAAGTATTAATAAAGTAAATCCGAAAGATTTCTTAATACTTAAATTATTATCAAGCATACCAAGTTGTGAAAGAATTTCCAAATGGGAAGATTTGACTATATATCCCCGTTCTACTATAATTTCTCCGGCTCTTACCGAAATTAAAACAGGTTTAACCTTTTCTCTGGCCATAGTTTTGATTTTCTGTGTTTCTTCAACATCTATGATACAATTGGGCAATAAAACACTTTTATCTATTTCTTTTATAACTGACAGATATTCTTCAGAAAAGGGTAGATCAGCAGATTTTTTTTCTATAAGTTTATATGCTTCAGCAAGTTGCACCTGTTTAATGTCTAATTCCATAATATGCAGCATAATTAAATTACAGGCGTACTCTATAAGTTCAATATCTTTATTATCTGCTTTAAGAAGAGTCTCAAGAGTGTAATATGGGATTTTCTGTTTTATTATACTTTTTAAATTTTCTCTAAGCCAGTTTACTTTATCTTCAGTTTTGGATATTTTCGTATTTTTTTGAATTTCCTTTATCTTTAAAAAAAGTCTATGAATGTTAGTCCTGATACTGGGAAACACTTCTGGATCTATATAATAAACGAAACCTGCATTTTGAGCAGCTAATTCCCGTAAACGTTCAGTTTCAGCTGTATCTTCGTACTCTCCATGTTGTTTTGCTATTATATCTTCATAAGCAGGTTCTCCTTCTTTTATATTTACACCTTTATTTAGACAATCAGAAAATATAAAAATAAGAAGAATAAATAAATAAGAAATACCTATTAAAACAATTTTTTTTAGAACTATCTTGTTAGAAAGCTTTTCTTTGATTTTCTTTGTGTTCACTATATAATTTGTCCTTATTTTCGTAAGCTTTAATAATTTTTTTTACTAATTCATGACGAACTACATCCTGTTCATTAAAATAACAAAAAGAAATACCTTCTATAGAATTTAAAACATACTGTGCTTCTACAAGACCGGAGCGAATACCTACGGGTAAATCCATCTGAGTAATATCACCTGTAATAACAGCCTTTGAACCATACCCTAACCTGGTTAAAAACATTTTCATTTGCTCGGAAGATGTATTTTGAGCTTCATCCAGAATTATAAAAGAGGAATTAAGGCTTCGCCCCCTCATAAACGCGAGAGGAGCTATCTCTATAATACCTTTTTCTTTTAATTTTTGAAATTTTTCAATATCCATCATATCATAGAGTGCATCATATAAAGGGCGAAGATAAGGATCTACTTTTTCCTGTAAATCTCCAGGTAGAAATCCCAATCTTTCTCCTGCCTCTACAGCTGGTCTTGTCAGTACAATTCGGCTTACTTCTCGATTTTTGAGATACACTATAGCCATAGCCACTGCGAGATAGGTCTTTCCTGTACCTGCAGGTCCTATTGAAAAAACCACATCATGTTTTCTTATACTTGTTATATATTTACTCTGAGATGCAGTTTTTGGTTTAATTTGTCTTCCTCCGGGGGTAACAAAAATTATATTACTAAAAAAACTGGTTAAATCACTTTCAGGATTTTTATTAAATTGTTCAACGGCATATCTCAATTCATAAGTAGTAATATCTTTATTTACCTCAAATATCTCTTTAAGTTTGGAAAATAATTTTGCAGTTTTATCTACTTCTTCTTTTTCACCACTTAATATAATATCATTGCCTCTAGAAATAATTTTAACAGGTGTATGGCTTTCTATTATCTTTAAATTTTCATTTTGGAGACCTAAAAATCTGAAAGTTTGATTATTATCTCCCAGATTTAATTTTAATTGAAGTTGGAATTCTTCCAAATTAAAATCTCCTTTAAAAAAAATACAAAATGGAAGCCCCAGAAAGCTTCCATTTTTTTACAATCTAATTAGCAAGTTCTTCCTGAACAATTTCTTTAACAACATTGCCATCAGCCTGACTACGTAATATAGGTATAATTATTTTCATAGCACGCCCAAAATCTTTTTTCCCTTTAGCTCCTATCTCTAACAATTTTACCTTTATAAGCTCTTTTAATTCATCACGAGAAAGTTGTTTGGGAAGATATTCTAATAAAATTTCCAATTCTTTCTCTTCTTTTATAGCCAGATCTTTCCTGCCACCTTCTCTAAAAACCTGAATAGAATCTCTCCTTTTTTTTACCTCTGAAGTCAATATATTCTGAACTTCTTCATAAGAAAGTTCTTTTTTAATATTATCTTTTTGATATTTCTGAATAGCATTACGAGTATATCTAATTACAGAGAGTTTTAATTTATTATTTTCTTTCAAAGCTACTTTCATATCTTCAGAAAGTTTTACTTCTATAGAAATTGCCCCGGGTGTAGTATTACCACCCATTTTACACCTACCTTTAACTCTTATAAATAAACTTTTAAATAGCTCTACGGTTTCTCTTTCGCGCTGCTTCAGACTTTTTTTTGCGGCGTACACTGGGTTTTTCATAGTGTTCTCTTTTTTTCATTTCCGCCATTACTCCAGCTTTTTTGCATTTACGTCTGAATCTGCGTAATGCTTGATCTAACGTTTCATCCTCGCGTACTTTAGTCTCCAAACAAATCCCCCCCTCCTAAAACATATGGGGCCCACCTCATTATAGAAATGTCCACAAATATAAAACATACCATAACTTTCAATCTTTTATATTGAAACTATTCTTCAAAAATTTAAATATTCCTCTTTTGTTTAAATATTCTCTTAAACTACTGGTACTTCTATTTCGTCTAAAAGTTCAAAAAATATATTTTCCATACTTTTATTTTCAAATTCATATTTAGGTATTATTCGATGAGCAAGGCATGGTATAACTATTTTTTTTATATCATCAGGAATTACATAGTCCCTTCCTTCTATAGCAGCATAAACCTGAGAAATTTTAAACAGAGAAATAGAACCTCTAGGACTTGCCCCCAGAGTAAATCTTAAATTTTCTCTGGTCTTCTGAACTATACTAACTATATATTTTCTTATATTTTCAGAAACATAAACATCTTTAACCTTCTCCTGAACCTCCAATAGTTTATCCGGGGTAATAACTTTCTCTAAATCCAGAATAGGATGTTTTTTCTGTTGTTTTAATAAAAGTTCTTCTTCTGCTTTTTGACCGGGATATCCAAGTCGAATTTTAATGGCAAAACGATCAAGTTGTGCACGTGGTAGAGGAAAAGTACCTTCATATTCAATAGAATTCTGAGTTGCTATAACCAAAAAAGGTTCTGTTAATCTATGAGTAATACCATCTACAGTAACCTGTTTTTCTTCCATACATTCTAATAAACTCGATTGTGTTTTAGGAGTAGCCCGATTTATTTCATCTGCAAGAACTATATTACTTATTACAGGACCCGGTCGAAACTCAAATTTATTGATATTTTGATTATAAATTGAGACACCGGTAATATCTGAAGGTAATAAATCAGGAGTAAATTGTATCCTCTTAAATGAACATCCCAGGGAAGAAGATATAGCGCGGGCTAACATAGTTTTACCAACACCGGGGACATCTTCAAATAATATATGACCTCCGGAAAAGACTGCAAGAAGAGTTAATCTAATTTCAAAAGCTTTACCAATAATAACTTTCTCTACATTATTAATGACTTCTGCAGAAATCCCCTTTATCTCATTGAAATCAATCATAGTAAAAATCTTTATATAAAAAAATGGAGAAATCTCCCCATTTTTTTATAATATTATTATAATTATTTATATTTCAAATTCTTCAACAAGGGTTTTACTACCCGGTATACCATGAAGGTCAAGATTAATAATTTTCCCATTAAAAGCAATTACAGGTACCAGACTGCGCATAGGCGTATGACCTACTACTGCTCGCTCTACTTTCATCTGAAAAAGCATGTTTTCTACTTGCTGAGAACTCAATGGTAATACAGGCTGCCCACTGAATACATCATAACCCCATATCCTTCTACCCCAGGTAAATTCCATTACTGCCTCTGCTTTTTCTTCATCGCTTAATTGTAAAATCTCTTCAAGAGGTCTCCAGTATTGATTAGAATCTGGAAGGGAATGAGAAAATAAAGTTTTATTTATTACACTACCAAGCATTAAATTTGCAAGAAATTTTTTATGACTTCCTTCCATTTGTTCTTCCCAGGCTTTTATACCACCATAACTTGCTATAGTTTTCTCACCACCCTGTTGATACCAGTTTAAAAATTTAAGTATCATTTCTACTTTTTCTCTCTGAGAAGCAAATTCTTGAATTAACATATTAGGTAAACTGGAATTTTCAAGAATAAAATTTATCTCTTCTTCTGTAAAAAATTTATAAGATTCATAACCTTCCAGAAGCATCTGATCATGATTTCCAAGGAGACAGTATATATTACTGGTAAATTCTTTATCGTCTTCCCTGAGTCTTTCTACTTGCTCACCAAGACTTATAAGAAGATCCAGAATTTTCCTTGCTCCATATATCCATTCAGTTATAGGGCCTTCCAGGGGTTCACCTCGCCAATCACAATAATCTCCAAGAGTTACAACATCAATATTCTTAATATCTGGATTCCATTGAAATACATCTTTATTTTTTAAAATAACAATTTCTTCTTCTTTTAAAAAACGTATTAATCTAAAATAATCACCGTGTAAATCACCAACAGCGATTATTTTTCTTTTATTAATCCGAGATAAAAGCTCTGCTTTAATTTCCTTTCTGCTTTCTTCTTTTACTTCACTTGTATCTTCTTTTATTTCCTTTGAGTCTTCTTTTACTTCACTTGTATCTTCTTTTATTTCCTTTGAGTCTTCTTTTACTTCACTTGCATCTTCTTTTATTTCCTTTGAGTCTTCTTTTACTTCACTTGCATCTTCTTTTATTTCCTTTGAGTCTTCTTTTACTTCACTTACATCTTCTTTTATTTTCCTTGAGTCTCCTTTTATTTCCTTTAAGTCTTTGCTATCATTTTCAGCTGACTCATGTTGTAACTCCAAAGAAGATACTGTATTATCTTGTTTTTTACTCATAAAAAATTATGTAATAGAGCACTTCCTGCATTCTTTACAGGTAAAGCCCCATACCCCCTTTTCGTAGTGACATATCTTATTATAAAACCTATATTACATTAGAGGTTAGTTATAATCCACATAAATAAACTTCGATGAAAGAAGTTCAATTTCCTCCTCAAAGTTAAAATTTTCTAATAATTCAAAAAAAGAAAAATTTTAACATCTTCTCCCATTTAATAATAGCAACAGAATTATAATTACTAATAAAATATTATAACAAGAAAACTTAATAAAAGCAATAAAATACATTTAATTGCCCTTGACAATAAAACAACACTTCAGACTTTTTTCCCAACGAATACTACTTCAAGGGAATTTTCTATGGTGTCACAAATTTTGTCTTGAAGTGTTAGTTTAACCATTTGAAAAATTATTCGAATCTTTCCTCAAACCTTTCTTCCACACTAACCACCCCCAAGTTGCTATTACATCATTTAAATTAATCCCTAAAAAAGATTTCTGAATTACAGGGATTCGTAAGACTTTAACCTTGAGTTCAGTCTATAATAATTATTATAACAAAAAAATCTGCCAAAATCAATATATTATAGCAAGATTTATCAATAGTTCCTCTAATACTTTGATTATATAGTTATTTTATTTTTCATGAAGGTAAAAATTTATAGAGTATATTAAAGAACATGGATTGAACATAAGCGATATCTTATAATTAAAATTATTATGAATAAAACTTGCCTAAATTTTGTGAGTATGTTACTATAATTCTTAATAAAAAGCTTAAAAAATTAGAGGAAATTTTTAAGTTATGCAAAATTCAATATAAAAAATTAATTTATAAAATGAAATGGATGTCAATATATGCATAACGGAGAAAGAGAAAAACCAGATAGTGAAAAAGAGTTACTTTTAGAAAAATGGTTAGTTGCTAAAAAAGAAAAAAAACTTGCCGAAAAAACTAAAGTATCTCCAGAATCTGAAAAAGATACAGAAAAAATAAAAATACAAGAAATAACTGTAGAAGAAAAAAATCAAGAATATAATAATAAAAGTGATTCTATAAAAATAGATATAAAAAGCAATGTTGAAACAAAACTATATACAAAAGATACTGAATTTAAAGACATATTAGACGAGGATATGGAGTTAATAAATCAAGAAAAGTTATTCAAAAAACTTGAAGAAGATGAAGAAATAAGTTTACTTAGAGAAATAGAAAATGAGCTTAAAATGATAGATAGTAAAAAAACGATTGAAGAAGAAAAAGAACAGATAATAGAAATAGAACAGGAAATAAGGAATAAAGAGGCAGTAGAAGAAGAGATAATTGATGAAGAAATGGAAAAAATAATACAGGAAGAACTGAAAAAAGTAAAAGAAGAATTGGAAGAACAGGAACTAATAGAGGAAGAAGAAGAACAGGAGATAATTGATGAAGAAATGGAAAAAATAATACAGGAAGAACTGAAAAAAGTAAAAGAAGAATTGGAAGAACAGGAACTAATAGATAAAGAATTAGAAAAAATAATACAGGAAGAACTGAAAAAAGTAAAAGAAGAATTGGAAGAACAGGAAGTAATAGAGGAGGAACAGGAAGTAATAGAGGAAGAACAGGAAGTAATAGAGGAAGAACAGGAAGTAATAGAGGAAGAACAGGAAGTAATAGAGGAAGAACAGGAAGTAATAGAG
>Ga0302240_1000877_pt1 | contig 27038 bp, 23 predicted proteins | sample AAG_UR_His_MG_FD_193538 | JGI IMG/M metagenome (GOLD analysis project Ga0302240, IMG submission 193538) | Enriched activated sludge microbial communities from anaerobic digester in WTTP, New Holstein, Wisconsin, United States - AAG_UR_His | ecosystem: Engineered > Bioreactor > Anaerobic >... | reverse complement strand
AAACTTCAAATTCCCCCTAAAGTTATTTCTATTCAAAAATTTGAAAACCACGTGTCTACGTCTATTTTATAATACGAATCCCCCTGGTTTTACGCCATTACTTAACTTCAGGTTGTCAAACTTCCGTGAATATCTTAACTAATATTTCTATCTGTTTTTTCTCTTTCTATACTGTAAAAAAGTTTTTCTAATTCATCTCCTAAACTGACAAGTTCTCCGAGTTTATAAATGGTCCTCCTTCTTATTTCTCTGGAACTGTGAGGATAATCTACTGTTGTATAATAATCAAGATTGCTTTTTAATTTTTCAAGGTTATTTATTTCACTTACTTTTTTAAGGTAATGTTGAAGTTTTAGTTTTATTCTTTCTCCGATTTTTTGCCCTTCTTTACTTAAGATATATTTTTTCTCAATTGTAGTAAGATCATTTGAGAATGAATTGTATATGTCATTATAATTCATATAAAATACCTTTAATAGAAATTATTTTATCTATAAATTAGACTCTTATTATTTATATCCTTTTTTATGAATTATAATTTTTTTGATATTTCCTAATGATAGACTAAAGCTGCTTTTCTTATTTTTTTTCTGGCTCTCTGAAGGGCATTATCTACTGATTTTATTTCACAGTTAAGTACTTCAGCTATTTTTTCGTAGGATTCACTTTCTAAATGAAGTGCCACCACTTTTCTTTCAAAATTAGAAAGTTTTTCTCTTATAACTTTCTTTAAATCCTGAGAAAGTTCATAATAAATAACCTCTTTGTCAGGTTCGAAGACTTTACCATCTGATATAATATCGAACATAGTTTTATTACCATCATATTCGTCATATATATATTTATCCAGAGAGATATAATAATTCAGAGGTCTATGTTTGGGCCCGCTTGCTTTTTTGGCTGTAGCCATAATCTGTCGTGAGACACATAACCTGGCAAACTGGATAAAACAAACACATTTATTTTCATCAAAATCTCTTATGGCTTTATAAAAACCAAACATCCCTTCCTGAAGTACATCTTCCTGATCTGAACCCATAAAAAAATAATTTGATGCTATAGATCTAATTATAGAATGATATTTTCTAAAAAGATATGTTAAAGCTCCTTTATCTCCTGATTTTGCAATAGCTACAATTTCATTTTCTTCTTTATCTGAAAATTTTTTTATTAAATCCCTGTCTAATAGTTTTCTGGCCACAAAAATCACCTGCTTTCATATACAAGACTTTCTCTATCTTTAATATAAGATATTATATTATATTTAAATAAAATTTGTCAACAATTAGTCTTACAAATTACAGATAAATATTAAGCTTTAAAAGTAAGATAGCTTACAAATTCCTATTAAATAATTCAAGATTGATGGGTAATGGGTGAGGCGTGAGGTGTGTAATCAGGGCGAAGGCAAGATTCGCCCCTGCATCATAAACACGTCTCACACTTCACTGCTCACAATGAATAATTATTTCATGTTACCTTTAATGGTATTTATTGCTGAGGTAATTTTACTTTTAACTTCTCTATTTTTTTCTTTTTCCATAGCCTTCTGGAGATCTTTTATTACTTTCTTATCTCCTATTTTTCCCAGTGCATCTGCTGCCCAGGCTCTGATATTTTCATCCTCATCATCCAGGGATTTAACTAAGACTGGCAAAGCTTTGTTATTTTTTAATAATCCCAGAGCACATATTGCTTCAATTCTTACTGTTTTATCTTCTTCTTTTTTCCCTGTTTTTTTTATAAGTGGCTCAAGAGCTTTTAAATCTCCTATTTCTCCTAAAGAGGTGGCAACTCTGGATCTGACTTCAATATTTTCATCTTCTAAAGTTTTTATGAGAGGTTCTGTGGCTTTTTTATCTCCTATTTCTCCAAGGGCTATTACTGCTTCTTTTCTTACAATATCACTCTTATCTTTTAATAGGTTTATAATAGGAGAAGTAGCTTTTTTATCTTTTAGTTTTCCCAGTGCCATAGCTCCTCTGGCTCTTGCATATTCGTCTTCATCTTTTAAGACTTCTATAAGGGGAATTACTCCTTTAGGATCTTTCAGCCAGCCAAGTGCAGTGGCGGCTTCTCCTCTTACTTTTCCTTCTTTATCTTTTAAAAGCTCAATTAATGGCGTAATACATGAAGAATCACCGATTTCTCCAAGAATTATAGCAGAACGCTCTCTAATTACTTTATCTTCATCTTTTAAACCTTTTATTAGCGGTTCTATAGCATCTTTACCAAATTTTCTGAGATCCTCTTTAGAGGTAGAAAAAGTTTTATCATTCTTTAAAGCCTGAACCAGATCATCCGGAGTTTTCTTTACTTCTACTACGGGTTTATTACATCCGGATAATATAAAAAGAAAAATTAAGATTATTAAATTAATTTTTACCATATATTCTCCTCCTGATGGTGTAGATGACGCGATGAGTATTAGAGATTTTTCTTTCACCTTTTACACATTGCACAAATAAATATAAAAATTCCACAGTTTACTTGAAAATCCTCCCGGCTAAACTTTTAGAATTATATTGCTTTTTTAAATTTGCTAAAGTATAATTTTAAAGTAATATAAAAATTGAGAAAGTATGGGTAATCTATAAGAAAAGAAGTTATAACAACTTTTCCCATTTGCTATTCATCACTTAGGAGGCTCATTATGCTTGTTAAACAGGATATACTGGCTTTAATGATTTTAGCTCTGGATGGAGAAGATATAAGGCCTGATATAGCATATATACTTGGGGAGATGAAAGAAAAGAAAGCTGTAGAAGCTTTAATTAGAATGTTAGATGATTTAGATGAAGAGGTAGCCAGAAATGCTGTTTATGCTCTCGGTAAAATAGGAGATAGCAAAGCAGTACCATCTTTAATAGAAAAAATGAAGACCTCAAATTCTTCTATGCAGGCTTCTATAGTAAGAGCACTGGGGCAGATTCAGGATCCCAGAGCACTGGAATCATTACAAATATCTTTGAAATCAGAGGATGATACTGTAAGAATAAGATCAGCTGAGGCCCTGGGGATGTTAAGCACTGAAGCAGTAGCCCGTCCCCTTATGACTGCTTTAATGGAAGATAATAACAGACTGGTTCGTCTCTGGGCAATTTATGCTCTGGTAAAGCTTGGCGCCAGAGAAAGAGTACATAATCTTATTGATTTTCTCCATGATCTGGACCCTGTTATAAGATTAAATGCAGCAGCAGCTCTTGGTAAATTGTGTTCCAAAGAAGCTCTTCCTGCTTTAAGAAAAGCTCTTTCCGATCCTGATGAAAGGGTTCGCCACAGGGCAATATGGGCTCTCGGACAGATTGGAGATATCAGTTCTGTTACTTCAATGCTCAAATGTTTAAAAGATCCTGTGGAACAGGTAAGATATTTTACCTGTGAAGCTCTGGGTAAAATAGGTGATGTAAGATCAATTGAACCCCTTCTGGAAGCTCTCACCGACCCCTGTGAACAGGTTCGGTTTCATGCAGGAAATGCCCTTGTAACATTTGGGGGACAGATAGTTCTTATGGGACTCAGACAGGCCCATGGAAAAGAAAAATCCCTGTGGCTTAAAGAAGCATTTGAGGAAATAATAGAGAAAGTAAAAAAGAAGATAGAGGTTAAAAAAGCTATAGAAGATATATTAACACATGTGGAAAAGCTCTAAAATCTATAATTTACTTCCACATGGCTTGTAAAATCACCTGCTGTGTTTGTGCCTATATTAAAATTAGAATGTTCCTTGATTTTGAATTGAAGATTCAATACTTCCCTTTCAACATAATACCTCCTACTGTTCAGGACTGTCATTTCATCTTGATTGTAAATACGATAGGTCAGTCTGAACCAGTCAGTAAATTCCTTTCCTATCTCAAGGCCTAATCCCCCTGTAGGTGAAAGTTGGATATTGAAGATATCCAGACCAAAACCCTTTCTGAAGGTATCTTCAAGTGGATTGAATACAAAGGGAGTAACGGTACTTGTAGCAAAATTTAAAATAGCATCTTTGAAAACATCCTGCTTCCCAATCGTATCACTTCCCGGACTTAATAATCTATTCAGATCATCCCTGGACGTGGGAGGGTCAGATCTATAAGTTGTTGTAACCTTATCAGGCAGTAGTCCGTAGCTATCAACGAGGATTGCATAACCCTGAAGATAGGTGCTTGCTCTTAAGGATAGAACAGGTAATATACCATTTTCCTTTTCAAAAGACAAACTGGAATCCTTTATGTCAAACTTTGTTCCTAAAAGACTGAGGCTTCCAGTGGGTATATTTATGTCACCTTCCAGAGTAGGGGAAGATATTGTACCGCCTAATTTTACATCTCCCTTTAAACGCATCTGGAATATGTTACTTTTAATCCAGTAATCATCGCCAATTTTTATATTAAAATTTAATTTTATCATATCAGAAAAATCAGTTTTAGAAATAACAGTTTTTTCCTGTTCTTCTAATTTAAATTCAGGTTGAATTGTCTGAAAAAGATCATCTATTTTACTGGAGGCAGATGTTGGTGTAAAAGAAGAGGAGAAAATACCGGGGTAGAGTTCTACAGAATAATTATTAAGTATTATATCACCGCTGAATAGGGGTTCCTGACATTTTCCTTTTAAAGAACTTTTAAAGCTTACTTCTGATTTAAGGTAATCAGGCAAATCCAGGAGTAATCTTTCACCTGATAAAGACAGAGCAATTTCTTCAGGTCTAAAATTTTCAAGATGGAGGACTCCTTTTGCATTTACTATGCCTTCTCCCAGGTTACCTTCTAAATTTTTCAGAGTAATACTTCTGTTATCTATTGATAGAGACATATTAAAATTTTTCAAAGGTTCTTTTGATACCTTATGTATTATAATACCGTCTTTTACTGATATTTCTCCATTTAGCTGAGGCTCAAAGAGAGTTCCTCCTATATGAAGATCACTTTTAATTTCTCCATGGGTTCCTTCAAAATCAGAATTGAAAGCATTTATAACACTCAGATCATTTGCTGATGTTGTTATACCTATATCCATAGGCCCGGGACATATCCATCTGTTATCATTAAATTCTAAAGGTATATCTCCTTTTGCAAAAAGATTGAAATCCTTTTCAACAAAATCAAGGCTTTTAATCTGTAATATACTTCCATCATAGGATATAAGACTTCTTATTCTGGATATACTGTAATTATTAAACATGGCATCTCTTACCTGAAAAGAACCTATTAAGTTTATTTTATCTGTAGGGCCTGTAGCCTGAAGGTTTAAATCCAGTTTGCCCTCTAAATTCAATTTTTCATGTAACATCAAAGATTTTTCTATGAGATCAAGGGAAATATTTTTCCCTTCCAGTGTTAAATTTGTATCTTTATCCATATCTATGTGGCCATATCCTGTGAGTCGCATTTTTTCTGAATTTACTTCCAGGGTACCTATATGAATTTCCTTTCCAGTCAGATTAAATTCTGCAGTCAGATTTTCAATGGGAAAAGTATTTATACTAATATTATTTGTTTTAATAACAACAGAGAGAACGGGCTCATGGAGTGTTCCTCTTAAATGGGCCTGGGTGGAGAATTTTCCCTTTATGGGAGGTAACTTCTTTATATCAGCTACTTCAAGAAAATTTTCAATCTTTACATTATAAGCATTTAAAATTAAAAATAATTCAGGATCTTCCTTTAAACTCATATTGCCGGAAATCTGATAAAGATCATTATTTTTTTTTATGTGAAGACTTTTTATTGTGACATCATTCTTATTAAATTCCAGATTCCCTGTGGACCAGTCTACCATATGTCCTTTATATTCAGGTGAAAGTAATTGAAATTCTGACCATCCTTTAAAATCTTCTTTTGTGCCCAGAAAAGAACCTCTTAATTGTCCCCGTCCTTTTAAAATATTTCCTTTTAAAATTTCTTTAAAATCTTCGAAATAAAATCTGGGACTGACAAAATTAAGACTCAGTTCTTTATTTTTCATATTATAAGTTCCCTTGGCCTGTAGAGAGGAATTTTTATGTGCTGCTGTACAGTTAGAAAGATTAATAATACCTTCCTCCAGGGCGAATTCTGTAGTAATAACATCAATATTTGCATCTTTTATTTTACTATTGAATATACTCACTTCTCCTTTTATATCCATGTTATTCAAATCCATATCATTAAAAGATGTGGATTTCAGGAGATCTTCAAGTTTTCCCTCAAGAGAAATAGCAGCTTTTATTTTTCCATCTATTTTCATCTCACTGAGAAGAGCGGATAATTCCTTCCATTGAGAAATTCTTCCACCTTCAATCCCTATATTTAAAGTAATATTCCAGGGTTTTTGCAGTTTTATTTCACCATCCATATTATACATGCCATTTTCTCTTAAAAGAGAAAAATCAGAGAAGGAAAGCTTTTTTTTATCCATATAGAATTCACTGGACAGGGAAAATTTGAGATCTCCTGCTCTGGCTGTTTTTATTGCTATATGGCCATCTATTTGCGGTTCTGCCGGAGAACCTTTTATCATACCATTCACCATTACATTACCATATAATTTATAAGGGATATTTTCCAGTTTATTAAATAATTCCAGAGGCAGATCATCAGTCCAGTAATTGAGAGATATCTCTCTATTACTTATATATCCCATCGTATAGAGATTTCCTTTTTCTCCTATATCCAGAACATTAAAATGATCAATAAATAGTTTATCCTTTAACATATATCCGTAAGAATCTATTGAACCAAGGCTTACTCCTTTCCAGATACCTCCCTCTGAAGTTATGGCAATACTTCCCAGAAAACCATTACTATTTTTAGAGAGAAACATATTTCCTTCAAAGGAAAGATGATTTTTCTCATAGGGATAACCTTTAATTGAACCCTTCAGATTTTTTATACACAGGTTCTTTCCCTGAAGATATCCATAGAAGTTGAAATTTTCTAATGTATATTCTTTTGTAGTTATAGAAGGAACTTCTACATTTATTGCAGTGACAGGTTCACTTATATCTCCTCTTATGAGGGCATCAAATATTATATTACCATGAAGCTTATATGCCTCTAAATCAGGATAAAAATATGAAAGACTTTCAGGCTTTATTTGAGGAGATGAGAGAAAGAGTTCGATTGTTTTAGCTTCTTTTGTATATATTGTGCCTCTTCCTACAATAGGATTTCCATACCAGAGACCATAGAGATCATGAAGTATAAGAAAATCTTCTATATATTCAAAAGAACCTCTTAAGTCTTCAATTTTATGGTCTTTTGCTGTTATACTGGAGTTTTCAAAAAATCCTCTGGCTATGAAATTATCTTTTTCTCCTGCTATATCAATAATAAAATCAGATCTCCCATAAAAATCATTAAAGGTTCCCTGTGGAAGAAGTGGTTTAATGTTATTTAGATTAAAATCAGTACCTTTTAAATAGAAATAAAATAAAGGCTTTCCAATATTTATTATCTGTCCTTTTAATTCAAGACCTCCACTGGAATTACCGGCATTCAGTTCTGTTATATTAACAGTTTCATTACAGTAATTTAAAGAAGCCTCAAAATCCTCAAGGGGTATACCCATAATGTTTATTCCTTCATGAGATTCTATGTTCGCACTTATAAAGGGATTATCCCTGGTACCCAGTATTCTGGTTTTACAATTCAGATTTCCTTTTATATTATATTTTTCTATTTCAGGTATAAGAGATGAGAGATGGTGGAGTTCAAATTTCTGTATATCTAAATTAATGGACATAGAAGGATTATTTGTTACATCACCTGCAAAACCATTACAGACAATCTTCCCTTCTCCCAGGAAAAATTTTATATCTTCCATACGAATTTTGTTATCCAGAAAAGAGCCTTTAATCGTAATATCTTTAAGAGTTTTATCTTTAATTTTTATCTGAGGTGATTTAATATGAACCATAACAAAAGGTTTTTTTTCAGTTCCCTTGACTGTAACCTCAAGAGAAGCTTTCCCTTTTAAATTATATTTTTTTATTTCCGGTAAAAAGGGGATTATAAGACTGTTAAGTTCACAGGAGGAAGAAAGAATATAAAGATTAAGAAAGGCTCCGGGGAGATCTGTAATTTTACCTGAAATCGTCACTGCTTCATCAAATCTTTTTCCTGATACACTCAGTGACAGATTATTTCTATTAAAAAGGATTTTTCCATTAATATGATTTAAAGATATCTTCTTTTTGAAATAGTCCAATGTGCCATCTTTTACTTCCAGATGGCCATCCATATGAATAACTGGTTCTTTATTTTCCTGTGATATTACAGTAAAATCCAGTTTACCTGTAGCTCTACCTTCTGTTAAATCCATATCTTTTATTTTTATAAACTGTCCCCACTTTGCAATATCCAGACTGGTAAATTCTGTTTTTACAAATATTTCAGATGTTATATAATTTCCTTTCCCCTCTGCTTTTATACAAAAAAAATTCTCTTCTGTATTTATTTTAAAGTTTATAACAGGATTTGCCCACAGGTCTATTTCTGCTGTCAGATTATTTATCTCCAGATTCAGCGGCAATTCTTCTTTATATGAGAGTATTTTTATTTTTCCCGATTTAATCTCTATATTTCCATTAAAGGGTATTATTTTTTCCTTCTCTTGTTTAAAAATATCCTGCCAGTTCCATCTTCCTTCAGATGAACATATTGCTTTTACTACAGGATTTATTATAGTAATACGACTTATACATCTCAGAGGTTTTCTGTATTTCAAGTAATTTTCAGGGTTATAACTTACAGTTACCATATCTGCTTTAAATATTTCTTCTCCATCTGAAGAGGTTATGGAGATATTCTGCAATGTGGCTTCAGATAATTTTAATGATATATTTCCTATGGAGAGTCTGCCATTAAGATTACTTTCTATTTCTTTTATTATTAATTCGTCCCATGGATAATTTGCTGTAATCTTCCATATTACTATTGTTAAAGATAGAATTATTATAATAAAAATCGCTATAACAGTAAGGACCTTTTTTTTTGTCATAATAATGCTCTGTGAAAAAACTTTTTTTAAAGAATTCTATTTTATTTAATAAATATCCTTCTAATTATAATCAAGAGCAGATAGCCTGCCATGTTTTTATGAGAATTTATTTAAAAAAATTGTGACCTTTGATTTCATTAAGAGCTGACCTGAGGAGCTTATATCTGAAATGAATGTCTTTACTTATTTACGGATTGCTATATTTTTGCAAAATCTTGCGGAACCGTTATCCTGTAGGGAGCTTGCGCCGCTACAAGGTGGAATAAGGCTTTGTCTAAAAAGTATAAAAATATAAAAAAAATTCTTAAGAAGGATTTTTTACTTGACCTGTTGAATTTAATTAGTGTAACTTAAAAAAATTTTGTCTTAAAGCTCTTAAAAGGTGAAAAGTGGTTACAATAATCGTTTCACTTTTTGCTTTTTTTAGAAGATTTTACTTTTAGGCATTATTTTTTTTATAATTACTCCTATTAAATTTTATTGGAAGGTGGTAAAAATCATGAAAAAACCGATCTTTTTATGTCTGTTCTTTATGGTTCTCTTAAGTTTTATTGCCTCAGCTCAGGAAATCAGTGTCTATATTGACGGAAAAAAGCTTTTTTTTGATGTTCCTCCAACAAAGGTGGAAGAGCGCACCATGGTGCCGTTGAGAGCTATATTTGAAGGACTCGGGGCCTTTGTAGAATACGATACACCAAGTAGGACCATTAAGGCAACTAAAGGAAATATCAAAGTTCAACTTACACTGGATAGCCCCGTAGCCTATGTAAATGATCAGCTAAGGACTTTAGACGTGCCTGCCATGAGTTTAAGTGGAAGAACTATGGTGCCTCTCAGGTTTGTAGGAGAAGCCTTTGGTGCAAAGGTAAAATGGGATGGTTCCACACAGTCCATATTTATTGAAACACAGGATATGCCTGTAATGATAACTACTCCTGCACCTGCGGCAGAGGACAGTGCTATTATTTATATGATCTCTCATGATGCTATTAAATCTTTACACCCAGGTGATGTTGTAACAATAACCCTTGTGGGTACACCGGGGGGAAAAGCTTCTTTTGATATAACAGGAATAGTAAACGGAATTCCTATGAGTGAAATAACTACAGGAAAATATGAAGGAAATTATACAATAAAATCAAGTGATAAAGGAAAAGACCTGGTAGTAATCGGTTATCTTGTTAAAGGTAATACAAATCCATCAGTACTGCAGGCAGATAAAAAGCTTTCTCTGGGAGAAGCTACAGAAGCAGTAAGTATATATTCAGTTCTCCATAATGCTGTGGAAAAACAGCTTTATCCAGGAGATGTTCTGGAAGTTACCCTTATGGGCTCTTCCGGGGGGAAGGCCACCTTTGATATAGGTAATATTATAACTAATATATCTATGAATGAAACTCAGAACGGTACCTATAAAGGTGTTTATACAGTAAGAAGCAGTGATAATATTTCAAATGCTATAATAACAGGATATTTAGTAAAAGATACAGTTTCTGCTGCTCCTTTTCAGTGTCAAAACCCTCTTACTATGGGTGCCTCAGTGGTGCCTGCAGAAGATGTAAAGATTACTTCCTTTACTCATAGTGCTAAAGGAAATCTTAAAAAAGGCGATGATCTTACAGTTGTATTAAAAGGCACACCTGGAGGTAAGGCCTATTTTGATATTACAAATTTCAAATCCTCCCTTCCCATGACTGAGATACAATCAGGAGTCTATCAGGGCACCTACAGAATTTTAGCCGGTGATAATGTGTCAGATAGTTATCTCTTAGGACATCTTTCAAAAGCTGGTAAAGAAGCACCCATTTTTCAGACAGGTCCTATTACTATCGCAGGAATTGTTCCTAAAATAGCCAGTGTTTCTCCTGCCGATGGTTCTAAAGTAGAAACTGACAGACCCAATATATATGTATCTTTTGATACACAGAATGGAACATCTATAAATCCTCAGACAGCAAAATTAATAGTCAACGGTGTGGATGTAACATCCAGGATCTCAAAAGCTCCTATGTTTATAGGCTATAATCCGACAGAACCCCTTCCTCTAAAAACAAATATATGGGTTGAACTTTCGGCTCAGGACTCTTATGGTAATACTATTAATTACGGGTGGACCTTTATGATAGTTCCTGCCACAACAACCCTTATATCTTCAGCCTATCATAATGGTCAATTTCCATTGAAAGCCGGAGAGAAACTTCAGGTTATTATGTATGGTGTCACCGGTGGTCAGGCCTGGTTTGATATAAACGGGTTTAAGAATAATATAGCTATGACAGAAGTTTCTCAGGGGAGATATGTTGGAGAATATACAGTAACCCCTCAGGATAAAGTATCAGGGTTAAAAGTTATTGCTTATTTGAGAAATCAGAGCCGTGAGGATAATCTGGTTCTGGATCCGGCTATTACCTTTGATGTAGAGCAGGGTTTTAATGCTCCTCAGCTGATAAACATTCAGGATGGACAGCAGGTAAATTTTCCTCTCACTGTAGAGGGTTATACAAAAGCCTATGCTACGGTTGAGATAAAATATGAATATGCTGCCCCCCTGCTTGGTCCCTTGGTAACGAGTGGTGTAGCAGGAACCAAAAGAGTCTCAGCAGATGGGAAAGGATATTTTGTAGATACCTATACTTCCATCTTTGGTGCCGGCACCAAACATACTATAACTGTTAAAGCTATTGATAATGCAACAGACAAAACCTCACCCCCGACAGTTATTACTGTGACTCAGAAGTAAGTCCAAGAGTATTAATTTAGTAAGCAGTGAACAGACTTTGTTCTGTTCACTGCTTATTTGTTTATCAGGAGTTATGCAAATTCTGGTAGTCCTAAAGAGATAGTGGCAAACATAATATTACCCGTCCAGTAAAGACGTATAGCAACTATTATAATAATGTGTAAACCTTCATATGGCTCCTATATGATTTTCAATCTTTTTTGAGAAGGAAAGAGTTTTTCTTACTAACCTTGATACCCTTTGTCTCATGGTAGAATTAAATCTTTCAATATAACTTGTTTTTCCACTTTCCTTACCAACTGTCCGGTGTCTTTTGGAAGGAAAAATTTCCCTGTAAGATGACCAGAAATCTGTGTAACAAATAGCACATTGACGATAAACACCACTGCCTCTTTAGGACTACCGTCTTTCTGAAATAGTTTACAATTTGTTAACAAAAAATTCTTGTTTAGTAGTTTTTTTTATGTTAAGATATTTTTTAGATAACTATTGCGAATCGCATGAGTGTTGTATTTACTCTTGATCGTAATGAAAGAGGAGTGAAAATATATGAAAATTGGAACTGTAACTTCAAATCAGATTTTAAAACAGGGTGAGATTGCTAAATCTAAAGCTGAAAGCGGTCCTTCTGATGTTATTGTAATTGGAAGTACTGAGAAGACCCCTGATTTCCTTCTTAAAAAAGACCTTGTAAATATGAAAGCTTCCACAAGCGATTCGGTTTCGTCTTTAGAGTTAGCTGTAAGTCCTCTTATGATTATTGGCGGTATTGCCGGTCTGATCGGTGGAGGAGCCGCATATATCTATGGAGGTCCTGTAGGTGCTGCAATTATGGGAGGTCTGGGAGGGGCCATGGTGGGATTGTCTCTTGGACATGTACTCTGTGAGAAGGCAAATTTGAATGACAAACAGACACTTGTCAATACTGGTGCATCTGTAATAACAGGGGCCGCCCTCGGTGTACTTGCTGGAGTTTCAAGTGAACCTGTCTGTAACTTGATTGCTCTGGTCTTCGGGGCCGGTTCAGGATCTGCTTTAGGAGCTGTCGGTGGTTTCATATTGAATGAAGCAATTGGTGTGTAACAATTAGAAATGAAGTCAAAATAACTGCCGCAAACTATATTGGAATACCGTGATGGGTGATGCGTGATGCGTTTGTTCCTCGCATCACGCATCACCCATCACGCATTACGACTTCAGATGAGATAGTTATTTAATTTCCATTCCTTAGTACGGCAACAGGTAAGTTAGTATCCATCTCACAGGTCTGTCCCTGTCCGGGCTTTTATGCAAAATCTATGATCCTGTTACAATGAAATCTGTTATTACAGAATATACAGTTTTGCATTTATTCAAGTTATAACTTTCTCCTCTGAGGGCATATCTTTTGCTCCAGAGCCCGGACAGGGACAGGTGTGTATATTTAAAATTTTTTGGATACTTTTTTACCTGGAGCGGTACTTAGTTGTTATACCATAATTTCATTTAATATCTGAATATAACCGTTTACTGCTTCCTGAAACAACTGTCTTCCCAGTTCTTTATCTGCTTCTCTCTGGTCACCATTTATAAGCCCTGTAGAGGTATAGTTTTTAATTTTCTCCAGGGTGGTAAAATAATTATGAGGGGGATGATGTATTGTAAGGAGTTCTTTTTTTACGAGTTTTTCATTAAGGTAAAGCATTATAGATACCTCTTCAGCTGTGGCATGACCGGAAGAAGAGAAATAGACCTTTCTGAGACTCTGTACCTTCTTAAGATCCCACCAGGCAGCTGAATAATAACGTATGCCTTCCAGGTCATAACAAAGGTTTTGAAAAGCAGAAATTATACCTGCATCATTCAGTCCATGGGCATTAATAATAAGAAACTGGCGAAATCTATGTAGATAAAGAGATTTTACAGTATCTTCTATAACCTTTTGAATGGTTTCAGGCCTTAAGCTTACAGTTCCTGAAAAAGCCATATGGGGAACAAGAGAAAGTCCCGGCCTGATACAGGGTAAAACTATGGTAAAGGTTCTTTTCCCTACTTCAAGGGCTATTTTTTCAGCAATATAAGTGTCTGTGCCGAGAGGCAGGGCGAGTCCGTGCTGTTCTATACTTCCCAGAGGTATTATAATGGATTTTCTACTTTCCAGATATTTTTCAATCTCCTGCCAGGTCATTTCTAAAAGTTCCAAATAACTTCAACCTTTCCGGTATAATATATGATTTTTTTATTGATCCTTTGTCTGAGAGGCTTTTAAGGTATCTTCTTTACCAAAAAGAGCTGTTTCATTAAATGGGTCAAAAGCTAAAACTATTTCATAACATTCGAGAGCTTCAGCAAATCTATCCTGATAAAATAAAACTGAAGCTTTCTCAAGCAATGTATTTAAATCATCAGGGTAAATATCCAGAACTTTATTATAGTAATCAATAGCCTGATCGTATTTTTCCTGATAATATAAAGCAAGCCCCTTGCAGAACCAGGCATCAATATTTCTCTGGTTAATCTCCAGAGATATATCGAAACATTTTATAGCATCATTATATCTTCCGAGATTTATAAGGATCTTTCCCTTGTTATTCAGAGCATCTATATAATAAGGATCAAGAGCCAGAGCTTTATCAAGACAGGAAAGAGCTTCTTTATGTTTTCCCTGTCTGGATAATTCCAGACCTTCCAGAAAAAATTGTTCGCCCCTTGAAGGAAAAATTGAACCTAACATAAAAATTTACTCCTCTGAAGAATTATATTTTAATTCGTTTTACTTATACTATTTCCTTTAATAAGATTAGAGTAATTACAAAAATAATATGGCAGGACATATAGTAAAAAATAAGAACATTATAATAATAAAGATAGAGGTGACCTATGATAGAGATTTTTAAAGATTTACCTCCTGTAATTCAGGCTTTACTGGCAACAACATTTACCTGGCTTGTAACTGCCCTGGGAGCGGCAGCAGTTTTTACTTCCAGAGAAATGAGTCGGAAGGTTCTGGATATTATGCTCGGTTTTGCCGGTGGAGTTATGATTGCTGCAAGTTACTGGTCTTTACTTGCACCGGCTATCGAGATGGCAGAAGGACAGAAAATTCCTGCATGGATACCTGCTGCCGCAGGTTTTATGCTGGGAGGTATTGCTTTACGTATAATTGATCAAATACTTCCACATCTTCACAGGGGACTTGCCACAGAAAAGAGTGAAGGTATAAAGACTTCCTGGCAGAGAACAACTCTTCTAATACTTGCTATAACCATTCATAATATCCCGGAAGGTCTTGCTGTTGGTGTTGCCTTCGGAGCTGTTGCTGCAGGTTATCCTTCTGCTACCCTGGCAGGTGCATTGGCCCTTGCAATAGGTATTGGATTGCAGAATTTTCCTGAAGGTATGGCTGTTTCTATGCCTTTAAGACGGGAAGGTCTTTCTCAGTGGAAGAGTTTTTTCTATGGACAGTTATCTGCTATAGTTGAACCCCTGGCAGGTGTTATAGGAGCAGCTATGGTAATTCTGGCAAAGCCGATCCTTCCCTATGCTCTTGCCTTTGCAGCAGGAGCTATGATATATGTTGTTGTAGAAGAAGTAATACCTGAAACCCAGCAGAGTGGTAATGGTGATATAGCTACTATGGGTTTAATGATAGGGTTTACAGTTATGATGATCCTGGATGTAGCTCTTGGTTAGGAAGATCAAATGGAACTGAAACGATATAGGACTCTTAATAGCTATTTTAAAGAGAAATTTGGATGCCGTGTTCATAAAGTTGCTCTTGATGCCGGTTTTACCTGTCCCAACAGAGATGGCACTAAAGGTATAGGAGGTTGTATTTATTGCAATTTTGCCGGTTCAGGAACAGGAGCTTACAAAAAAAGTATCTCCATAACTGAACAGATGAAAGAAGGTATGAATTATCTTGGCAAAAGATTTAAGGCAGAAAAGTTTATAGCCTATTTTCAGTCTTTCTCAAATACCTATGGAAGAGATTTAAAAGAAAAATATGACGAATCTCTTGTAGATAAAAGGGTTGTTGGGCTTTCTATAGGCACAAGACCTGATTGTATAAATGATGATATAATTGATTTACTGGTAAATTATCAAAATAAAGGTTATATGGTATGGCTTGAAATGGGCCTTCAGTCCATTCATAAGAGAACTCTGGAATTTATTAATCGCCACCATTCCTGTGAAGATTTTCTTTTTGCTCTGAGAAAAACAAAAGAGAAAGGAATTCCTGTTTGTGTTCATATTATTTTTGGTCTCCCTGGCGAAAGCTTTGAAGAAATGATTGAAACTGCAACATTTCTGGCACATCTTTCTATAGATGGTATTAAATTTCATAATCTTTATGTAATTAAAGAAACTCCTCTGGAAAACTTATGGAAAGAAGGCAAATACAGACCTCTTGAGCAGGAAGAATATGTAAATATTATATGTGAAGCATTGATAAGACTTCCTGAAGATACTGTTATCCAGAGACTTACAGGAGATCCCGCAAAAAATGAACTGGTAGCACCACACTGGTCTCTGGATAAAAAAGGTACCCTTCAACTTATAGAAGAACTTCTTCTAAAAAAGAATTTATGGCAGGGGAAGTTTTATTTTAAACCTTAAGAGTAAAACAAATTTCTTTATCTTGACAGTTCATTTATTTTTTTGTCAACAATGACGAGTAGTTTCTTTATATCAGAATTACTGGAATCAAACTTCTGTCCTATCTGTAACAGGCTTTTTGCTTCTCTTAATTTATCAAGCCTGGTGCTTTCTTTAAAGAAATTTATATCTGAAACAATCATATTGGCCTGTGTTATAATATGATAGGCAGTTGCCTTTCGACTTTTTTTTATATTTTCTAAAGCACTTGTAAGTTCTCTGAATTTGTCACCTACATCCTGATCAAAATTATCCTTGAGTCCCAGAGCAAAGAATTTATTACTTATAGAGACAGAATCTGTTCCATATTTGTCAGCAAAGTCGGAAAGAAAAGGTTTCAGTGTGGGAAGAACATCTTTTTCAACAGATTCAAGACTGGCAAGGGCAGATTCTGCATCCTTTACATCTGTACTCCAGAAGAGGGTAATGCCATAGATGTCCTGTAATTTATAGATATATTTTCTGTACATTTCTATTAACAGGTTGCCATCGTCTCGTGCCTGTTCTACATTTTCCTGAGCAATGAGACACGATGGAAAAAAGATTGTAATAATTATCATAAGAATTAATAAAATTTTTACCATGTCTCTTCCCTCTGGATTTTATTATAAAGGTATTTCAATTTTTATCAATATAGTAAAGATAAAATTTAACTTATATTAAAAAACGGCTCTTCAGTATTTACTGAAAAGCCGTTTTATATACAAAATTTACATCTGCTGTGCCTGCATCATTCTTGCAATATGAGGAGGAATTCCTCCTATTGCAATTGGACTATTTTGAGGAACAATCATTCCTGCCATTTGAAGGATATTTCCTGCCATTATCCTTATAGGATCCTGAGAATTTTTGTCTCCCTGCATATACCACTCATTAAGCTGCTGCAGATTCGGTCCATTAAAGTTACCCATCATAACTTCCTGCCAGGCAGACATAATCATAAATCCAATCTGCTGAGTTATCTCTACTCCTGTAGGTGACATAATGGGATTGTTACCGAATATTCCCGGTAATCCACCATTCATCTGACCTCCCGGATCTCCCCATCCTGGCACACTGCCGGGGGCACCTGGAGTTTCACCGGGGCCACCTGGAGTTCCACCGGGGCCACCTGGAGCTCCGCCGGAGCCACCTGTCTGGGGTGTACCTCCTCCTGAAGGAGGTGAACTGGGCATCTGTGCCTGAGGAACATAATTTCCCGGTTGACCTGGAGGTGCATTTACAAGGCTATGATCACCTTCAGGATGGACCCAACCCTGGACAGGACATCTACCTGTCTGTGTTATAGTATTTGTCTCGGGATCATAAGGTATTTGCCTTACTGGTACATTTTTACCATCATTTGTTGAATAATTGGCTTCTACTACTTCTATATAGGGAGGAGGAGGTTCTGTATGAGTTGATTTAATAATAGCTACATGTCCCCACTGACTACCTTCGGTAGGCCCCTGACCCCAGCATAAAATATCTCCTGCCTGAGGAGGTAAACCTGGCTGTCCATTTGATTGTTTCTGATATCCCTCTCCCCAGTCCTGAGGAAATAGAGTCTTTGCATCACCGTGTACAGGAAGAGGCCTTCCATTTTCTCTAAAAACACGCTGTACCCATTCAGCACACTGTTCCTGGGAACAACCGGGAACATTACTGTAAGTTCTTGGAGGAGATATAGGTATATTAGCAGGTAATTCGCTATTACCACTTATTGCTTCCTGAGCTTCAGGAGAAAGTTCTGTTTTATCCTGTGGAGTACTGACTTGAGTTCCAGAGGCCTGAGTTCCAGAGGCCTGAGTTCCAGAGGCCTGAGTTCCAGATGTTTGAGTTCCAGAGGCCTGAGTTCCAGATGTTTGAGTATTAGCGGTTTGTGTTTTAGGCGGAGTTGCCGGTGTTTTTGCCGGAGTTGAAGGTCTACCTCCACCTCCATCATTTATTATTGCCATTTATTTTATCCCCTTTCTTTATTTATAATAAATAAACTATATTCGATACTTTTCTACATTAATATATCACGTAAAATTTAAATTTGTAAAGCCTTATAAACTCTAAATTTATAAGATTTTTTAAAAACAATCTAATATTCTTCTTCTTCCAGCACCTGCAGTGGAGGATGGACATAATAGAAGGGATTTTCTCCCGGATTATCCTTATATGTTTCAAGAGATTCCAGCCATTCTCGATATTTTTCAGGAGTCATTCCATAACGTTTGGAAAAAGACTCTCTATCAAGTTCCTCTGTAAAGGAAAATATTATATCAATCTCTTCTTTAATGAAATTAAGTTTCACGAATCTGCTGGTAAGCTCTTCTTTCAGAAAATACCTTTTTTTCTTAGACTTTATAATTTCTAATTTTTCATCAGGAATTTTGCCCTTCAGATCCTCTAAAGTTTTATCAGTAATCTGGCAGAGTTGTACTTTCTGAGGAACCTGCTCCACTTCCTGAGTAGTCTGCGGCACTTCCTGGAGAATCTGCTCTACTTTCTGAGTAGTCTGTGGCACTTCCTGGAGAATCTGCTCTACTTCCTGAGTAGTCTGTGGCACTTCCTGGAGAATCTGCTCCACTTCCTGAGTAGTCTGCGGCACTTCCTGGAGAATCTGTTTCACTTCCTGAGTAGTCTGCGGCACTTCCTGGAGAATCTGCTCTACTTCCTGAGTAGTCTGCGGCACTTCCTGGAGAACCTGCTCTACTTCCTGAGTAGTCTGCGGCACTTCCTGGAGAACCTGCTCTACTTCCTGAGTAGTCTGCGGCACTTCCTGGAGAACCTGCTCCACTTCCTGAGTAGTCTGTGGCACTTCCTGGAGAACCTGCTCCACTTCCTGAATAGTCTGTGGCACTTTCTGGGGAAGCCCTGGAAGTCCAAGAGGAAGCGGTGGTAATTTGGTATCTTTTCCTTTTTCCATAAAAACCCCTCATTCTTTTGGATTTAATTAATAAAATAATTTTTTATCATTTTATATATTATCTAATATAAATATATAAAAAACAAGAGATTTTTGTTAACAAAATGTAAAAAACTAGATTATTTCTTTATTCCTATTGATTTTATTTCTATATATTTTCAATCAATATAATTTAGATATATAGATTTGTATTATATACAGAATTTTTTATTGACAAAGAATTTTCAAATAGTGGGCAATGGTTCACTCGTGAATAAAAACTCTCCTATTGTGATATAAAAAAGAGGCAGTTCCCTTGTAATTGCAGGTGTAACAGTAGAACCTGTAACTTTATATCCCATGCAATTACTGGCGAAAGAAGCGAGAATAAACGGTTCGGCTGTTGAAAATAGAAAAGATATGAGAGAAGTGCTGTCCCTTGCAATAAGGCATAATATAAAGCCCATTATTGAAAAATATAAACTGGAAGATATAGAGAAAATTTTTGAAAGACTCATTAAAAATCAGGTTCGTTGCAGAGCTGTAATTACTTTTGATTAGATAGAGATAAAGAATCCGCGTTTATTCTGTTTTTCTGTCATGTACATTCCACGTGAGGGAAAGAAGAAAAGTTGCAAGCAGAGCAGAGGCAATTAAAACTATAAAACCTCCATCCCAGTTATAATACTGAACTACTTTCCCAATTCCGACTTCTGCCACAGTGGCACCTAAATATCCGAATAATCCTGTAAAACCTGCAGCAGTGCCTGCTGCTTTTTTGGGCACAATATCTACGGCAGCAATACCTATAAGCATTACAGGGCCGTAGATTAAAAATCCTATGACAGAAAGAGCAAGGGAATCCACCCAGAATCTTCCTACAGGGTTAAGCCAGTAAAGAACAACGGCTCCTGTAACTATAAACATAAACAGAACTGACATAGGAGCTCTCCTGCCGTGAAAAATTTTATCACTTGCCCAGCCGGAAAGAAGCATCCCCGGAATTCCTGCATATTCGAATATAAAAAACTGCCATCTGGCCAGATCGGGAGGACAATCTTTTATGGTGGTCAGATATGTGGGAGCCCAGTTTACCACGCCATATCGAACTACATAAACAAATACATTGGCCAGAGCAAGAATCCATAAAAATTTATTGTTTAAAACAAATTTAAATAGTATCTCACTGGCAGTTAATTCCCTTTCCCTGTCCTCCACTCCGGTATGAGGATAATCATTCATATATTCCTCTATGGGAGGAAGTCCAACTGACTGAGGAGTATCACGTAAAAATATAATTATTAATATACCGGCAATAATAGCAATAATAGCAGGAACATAGAAGATACTCTTCCATGTTATAAGACAGAGCACTACAAGACTTACAATGGGTCCTATAGTTCCTGCCCCTACATTATGGGCAAGATTCCATATGGCCATTTTAGTTCCTCTCTCTCTGTCTGAAAACCAGTGAGTCATAATTCTTCCACAGGGAGGCCATCCCATACCCTGAAACCATCCATTCATAAACCAGAAAACCATCATAAGGGTTACTGAAGGAAGAAAACCGAAAATTAGATTCACAATTCCCGAAAGAATGAGGCCTGTAGCCATAAAATATCTTGCATTGGAACGATCAGAAACATTACCCATGACAAATTTACTTATTCCGTAAGCAATTGTTAAAGCAGAAGCTATAAGTCCCACATCACCTGTTGTTAAACCCAGTTCTTTAATCAAATAGGGCTTTGCAAGGGAAAAGTTCTGCCGAACAAAATAGTAAACTGCATAGCCTGTGAAAATAGTAATCATTACCTGCAGTCTATAGCGTGCATATTCACGGGGCACTTCATTGGACGGAAATGGCTCACAGTGAGGTGCCGGTTTGTATATACTTAATATCTTATTTAACATAAATTAGCTTTTAGCTTTTAGCTTCCATCCTTCCTTCTGATGTTAAAAAACTAAATTTATTATTAGCACCCAGCTTTTAGCTTTCAGCTTATAATTTTAGCTGATGGTTGACTGCTGATAGCTTTAAACATAAAAAGTTTATGTTTACTGAAGCTAATAATTTAACAATAATGAAAATTCCCATGCATATAGATTATATTATATCAGATTTTGTGAAAATGCATAGGGGTAATTAAAGAAATTATGAAGACTATCACGAAGAAGGGATTTCCTCTTATTTTATTGAATTATTTTTTTTGGAAAATTCCTTATTTTTATAATAAAGAGGATTATCTTTGAAAAAACTTTTAGTAACAACTTCAACTTTCCCAAGATGGAAAGTGGATAGCACACCTGATTTTATATATCAACTCGTAAATCATCTGGCAGAGGATTTTGAGGTATCTGTCCTGGCTCCTTATGCTAAAGATGCGAAAACCTTTGAAAAATTTGATAATATAAAAGTCTTCAGATATAAGTACTGGACTTTTGGAATTGATGGTTTATCCTATGATGGAGGTATAACATCGAAATTAGAAAGAAATAAATTTTATTATTTGCAGATTCCTTTTTTCTTATTATTTCAATTACTGTCACTTATAAAAATTATTAAAAAAGAAAAGATAGACATAATCCATGCTCACTGGATAATACCTCAGGGGTTTATTGCTGTTTTATATAAGAAAATATTCAATAAAAATATAAAAATTCTCCTTACAAGTCATGGTGCAGATGCCTTTACCTTTGATAATATTATTGGAAATTTTATAAAGAAATTTACTCTTCAACATATAGATGGTTTGACAGTGGTTAGTAATGCTATAAAAGATAAAGTTAAAGAGATTGGATATAATAAAGAGATAGGAGTATATCCTATGGGAGTTGATACGGACTTGTTCAATCCCGGAAAAAAGGATCTCACTATAAGGGAAAATTTAAATATTCCTGGAGATTTTCTTCTGTTTGTTGGAAGATTATCAGAAAAAAAGGGTCTTAAATATCTCCTTGAAGCAATGCTTGATGTGGTAAAAGAATTTCCCCTGATTTCCCTGGTAATAATTGGAGATGGCCCATTAAAAAGCGATTTAACTGAGGTGACAAAAAAATCAGGCATTACTGCTAATGTAATTTTTTTAGGGCCTTTACCACATGAAAAATTACCATCTTTTTTTGCTACAGCAGATATCTTTATCGGCCCTTCAATTACTGCAAGAAGTGGTGATAGTGAGGGTTTTGGTCTTGTATTTGCTGAAGCCATGAGTTCTGGAACCATAGTTCTTGCCTCAGATGTTTCTGCTATTAAAGATATAGTTAAAGATAATGAGACAGGTTTTATTGTAAAGCAAAAAAACTCCAGGGAATTAAGTGAAAAAATATTATATTTATTAAAAAATAAAAATAAATTAGATCAAGTAAGGTTAAAAGCAAGAGATTATATCGTAGAAAATTTTGACTGGAAAGTAGTTAGAAAAAACTATCTGAATTGTTTAAAGAGTCTTGCCTGATTTGGTATTGAAGTGATTGATAAATATTTCCCTTTAATAAGTGTTATAATGCTTAATTATAATGGTCTTGCCTATATAAAACGAACAATCCCTCCTTTATTGGAATTGGATTACCCTGATTATGAAATAATAATTGTAGATAATGGCTCAGTTGATGGCAGCCTGGAATATATTCAGAAATTCGACAGGGTGAAATTATTAAAAAGTCCCAGAATAAGAGCTAAAAATTTTGCCTGTAATTATGGCGTTAAGGAAGCACAAGGAGATTTTATATTATTACTGGATAATGATATGTTAATAATTGAGAAGGAGATTTTATTAGATTTATATACTATGCTGGAAGAACTGGAAAATGTTGGATGTATAAGTCTGGCTAATTATAATGAGGGCGAGAGAAAGACTAAAAATTATAAACTTAAACTGGGTTATTATTTTATAAAATCGTTGAAGAAGATTGATATTGAGGAAGTGAAGAAATTTCACGGTTCTCTCACTGCATATCCCGAGGGGAAGGGACTTTTTATTGAAAAAAAGAAATGGGAAGAGGTGGGAGGTTATGATGACCACCTTCTTTTCGGTGGTGATGATAATGATCTGGGAATAAAACTCTGGATGATGGGTTATAAATGTTATTTATATTCGAAAACTCTTCAGATCCATACAGGTATGGCAGAGAGAGAAGACGTAAAAAAATATACAATAAAATGGAAAGAAATGTTTTATGCCCATTTATATACAGTGACGAAAAATTATTCTTTTTTTAATATGCTCATTACTCTGTGGGGGCTTTCTATTTACGGATTTATAAAAAGTGTTTATTTTGCATTAAAAATGAGACATTCCGGCCCCTTTTTAAGTTTTTTTTCCGGTTATTATCTGTTTTTTAAAAATCTGTCTGTTGCCCTGGAAAAGAGAAAAGATATCCAAAAAAGACGAAAAATCAAAGAAGATATTTTTCTTTATATAGAATAAATTATCTGTCTTATGCGTGAGGCGAAATGAGATTAACCTTACAGTAAGGTTCTTAAGTAACTATGGCTTTTGTACTAAAATGCTTCGTCAGTGTCCGGAGCAGAAGGGTATATGGAATAATATTAAATTTACTGTTGAACCAGTAGAAGAATGTAATTATTTTATTACTTTAAATTATCTTCCTGCTGAGACCAGTATAATTTTCCCTGCTCATCATATCTGGATACTCTTACAGGAACCACCTGTCCATCTCCTTAAATACTGGCATAGAGCCAGTAAGGTCTATTACCATGTTTTTACCAAATTAACTAACCTTTTCCTAAGAAGTTAGTAATTTCGTATGATAAACTCCTAAAAATTAATTTTATATAAGGCAATATCAAATAGAGAGGCCAGAATCTACCTTTATGTCTTTTTATATAAACCTCCCATTCCTTTAAAGGATAAGCTTTGGGGTGATTTATATTTTTTAATAGAGTTTTAAATGATAAATTTCCCCTTAAAATAAAATCAGAATTTTGGGAACATGTACCCATATAACCCGGAGCTATCCATACCGTTCCTCCCTTCATGCGATTACGTAATCCATAATCTGTATCTCCCATATAATGTGTGAAGCTTTCATCCAGATTTCCTGTTAATCTTGCTACTTCTCGTGGTATAAGTACACAGTTTCCTGTCATTGTATGACAGGGAAGGGGTTTCTTTTCATCTGGTTTTATTAACCTGTGTTTCAATGGTTCCCACCAGAGAGGACTTGCAATAACTCCTCCATAAGTGATTTTTCCTGTAAGAGAGTCACAGGTTGACCCTGCTATTATAGCCGTTGAATAACCTTCACTATTTAATTGCTTTGAGGTCTTAAGTAATCTATCTAAAGCATCATCATATAACCTTACATCATCATTAAGCCATAGATAATAGTCATAATCATATTCTAAAGCTTTAGAAAAGGCAAGTCTCATCCCGCCGTTCCAGTAGAGAGAACCATCTCCTTTTATAAGTGTAACTTCAGGATATGTATTTCTGATTTCTTCTTCAGTACCATCACTGCTTCCATCATCTACAAGAAATATATGAACTTTGATACCTTCCGGAAGTTTTTGCCCTGATAGTCCTTCCAGACAGGCTAAGGTCTCTTTTTTTCTGTTATAGCAGGTTATAAGAACAGCTGTTTTTATTTCTGTCATTTTTTAAGAAAAATCTTTCTATGTTATTTTTTTGCTTTTCTCCTCATATTTTTACTGGATTTTACACTGGCCTTTACTCTATTTTTCTTGACATGTGCCAGATTGGAGAAGTAGAATGTATTATACAATATAATAAGGATATTTAAAAATGAAAATTTTACTTGTCAGTACCGATGATATAAAAGGTGGAGCAGCAGTCGCTACTTAGAGCTTATCCGAAAAGTCAAATTTATAGTATAATGTTACCTTAGAGATGATATTCGATATTTACTTGTTCTATTTGGCTATACTGTTAATATAAAGACAAAAGGAGAAGAAGCAACAGAGAAAAAAAGATTCCAAATTATAGAGCGAGACGTTGGGTGGTGGAAAGAACTCATTCCTGGATGAATCGTTTCAGAAGATTACTTATAAGATGGGAAAAGAAGGTCGAAAATTACATAGGTATGTTACATCTTGTCTGTGCATAGATTGCATTTAAGGCATCAGGACTTTTCGGATAGGCTCTTAGTATGAATAGAAGTGTTTAATAAACTATCAAGACATTTTTTGATCCACTTTTCTCCATTAAAAGTTACAACTATTGTCCAGATTTTTAACATATTAATTGACTTTCTATTTTATATATATTCATTCTCCCTGAAAAGGGATCTTAATAATAATCTGAAACCTTCTATAATCTTACTGACTTTACCTGCAGGGATTTCAAATACATCAATTATAAAATTTTCTATATAATAATCAGAACGGAACAGATTTATAAGAGCTTCCGGCAATTGTCTGAGCAGATCATATAATGGCCGGTGTAATGAACTCATTACATTAAAAAAAGTCGGTTTCACTTCAAAGGTTACCCAGTAGCATTTTCCTTTCATCCATGCTGATTTTAAAAACCAGCTGACATGCATTTTCTTTTCTACAATTGCGTGATCTACTATTAATTCCGGGTCAAAGCCTATTTTTTTATTTATTTTTCTTAACTGTCTTTGAAGAAAATTTTCCTCTCCATAGTAAATCTTATCCCCTTTCATACCGAGATCAGGATAAAACCCTCCCACTTCTTCCAGAACGGCTCTTTTTAAAATAAGATTTCCTCCACCCAGATATAAATTATTCGGTACTTCACCGATTGAAGGCAGGGTCTTATAATTTTTTGTTTCATATTCATCTTTAAACCAAGAGGGTCTTCCATATTTATACCATGGATTATATACCCCGCCGAAACAGTCAAAATCATAATTGTCTATTACATAGAGTATACGTTCTATATAATTTTCTCTTACTCTTATATCATCATCTAAGTATGCGACGCAGTGTGTATTTACTTCTTTATATCCCAGATTTCTTGCATTGCTGATACCCTGTTTTTTCTCCACTACAGTAGTAAAGTTTTTATATTTCTTTACGAAATCTTCTGCAATTTCCCCGGTATTGTCTGTAGAATTATTATTGACGATAATAACTTCATAAAGGGATTTATCAGCAGTCTGGTTCAGAAGAGCCTGAAGAGCGTCCTTTAATAGCTCTGCACGGTTATAGGTACATATTACTACAGATACTTTTAATGTATTTTCCATACATCAAAATTTCCTGATACTCTTCCGTTAGTACTTTGATATAAAAATTGATGATTAACTTTCATCCTTCTTTCGAGTAAAATATACAAGAAAGAGGGTGAAAGAAATAAAAAAACCACAAAATTGGGGACAAATTTGTCCCAACTATAATTGTAATTGTTATGGTAAAAATAGTCAAGAAAGTATTCGTTCAGTATCATCATATCTGACCCAAAGTGGTAAGAGAAGAATATTTCAATGTAAGGTATGTGGTGAAATGTTTTCAGAGACAAGAGATACTGTATTTCATGATTTAAGGACATCGGAAGAGAAGGTAATGATGGCCTTAAAAATGATATTAGTAAAAGTGGACTTATCAGGGATATCTTTTGTACTCAGCGTAAAAGAAGAGACTATATTGGAGTGGTTTAAAAAGGCATCAAAAAAAGCAAAAGATAAATGAAGTTTTGACTTTCAGAAAGAGGGTGGTCACATAATCAAAGTATTAGCGGAAAAGCATCAATTATGTATGAGACGAAAGAAAAAGAAAAAAAATCTCTTAAGGGGCCCTCCATATAATAAACCAGAGGAAAAATATGGAAGTCCGGAAGATTTAGTTAATTGGAGTAAAGAAAAGGGAAA
>Ga0302240_1000875_pt1 | contig 27069 bp, 18 predicted proteins | sample AAG_UR_His_MG_FD_193538 | JGI IMG/M metagenome (GOLD analysis project Ga0302240, IMG submission 193538) | Enriched activated sludge microbial communities from anaerobic digester in WTTP, New Holstein, Wisconsin, United States - AAG_UR_His | ecosystem: Engineered > Bioreactor > Anaerobic >... | reverse complement strand
CTGTCTCTGCCGTCCCATTTGATTAGCTGATCTGAGCCTTCGGTGACCTTGTGGGTCTTCACCACCTGGCCAAGGATGTTGTAAACGGTCAGGGTTCCGGTCTCTCCAGCTTTAACGCTGTAATAGAGGTTGGTTGAAGTACCAGCTTTGAAGGGATTGGGTCCACCGCTCAATGAAGGGGTTATGGCGGGAGTCTCGGTTGAGGTAACGTCTTCAATCGTGATGGTCACAGGATTGAAGAACTGGCTGCCAACCATATCCACGCTTTCCAACCAGTAATAATAGGTGTGTCCAGCTTCAATCTCCATATCGGTGTGCTGATAGATGCTGACTTCACTTGAATTGTTGGCTTCGATCATGGTGGGAGTGATCAAAACTGCATCAGCTTGCACGGGTGTCTCGCCACGATACAGTCTGTAACCAAGCATGATAACTTCGGATTGGCTAACCCAAGTAAGTTTAACGCCTTGATTACTGGCATCATACGTGCTGGTGAAGCTATTCAGAGTAACGGGGGTAATACCGGTGGGAACACCCCAGAAACTAAACTCGACATTCGCGTTTGTTGCATTGAAAGTAACAGCAACGGGAAGCCAGTCTATATATCCGGTTCTCTGAACACTATAGTCACCAGATTGATAATTAACAAATTCATGGGGTGTTTTATGCCCGGTAGGTAAGCCGTTAAAGTATATCTCGGCACCAGTACCAATATTCCAATCAAGCTCTTCCAATGTGACCACATCGAACGCTCTTATAGTCAAATTGGCGGCGTACACACCCGCACAGATAAGGGTCAAAAACATCAGGGTTACCATGACTTTTCTCATGGGTTCCTCCTTGCACTATTAATCTTGAGTTCTACTTAAACGATACCGATTATCCTGTCAAGTTCTTTTTTCGACTATTTCCTTTGCTTGGTTGCCAAGCATCTACCGAATTAGCACTTATAGGTATTATAGTCCCAACCTACATCTTCAGCTTTCGGGTAAACAAAATGGTTCCTCGTCAAGGATGCTGCAAAATAGACACTTTCAGCCGAAGCTTCAATATCATTGTAACATCTTTAGTCTCAACCTGGAAATCCTCTACCGACGCAGTTGATCAAAGCCAAATGGAAACTACAAAAACTTTTCCCTTTACAAGGCTATGGAGTTTCCCAACTTGGTCAGCGAGTACATACAATAAAAATGTAAGGAGAATATCATGCTGAAAGTGAATGAATACTTCGAAGGCAAAGTCAAATCCATAGCCGTGGAAAACGCCCAGGGAAAGTCAACCGTTGGAGTGATGGATGTGGGAGAATTCGAGTTTGGCACCAACACCATCGAGCATATGACTGTGATTACCGGCTTGCTGACCGTTCTGCTGCCGAATGCTACGGAATGGAAAGACTATCAAGCGGGAGAGACTTTCGTGGTGCCCGCCAACACGAAATTTAAGCTCAAAGTCCCGCAACAGACAGCCTACCTCTGCCGTTACGAATAAGCTAAATCTATAGCCAGATCACCTGGCGCGCGGGAGGGGCAGTTGCGTAACAGGCAGTTCCCAATGTTGCGGATCGTGATTGAGCAACAGCCTGCCCTGCCTTTCCCGCAGCCGGGTGTAAATGTATTCTTTCGCCGCGGTGGTTTCCCGACGGCAAACATCATAGGCCGAAGTGATGGCCAGGGCAGTATGAAACATGGTGGGGATGATGTCGGCAGCGTAGATGTAAAACCCGTCTTCCGCTTCAATCTCCACGATCTGGCTGCCCACAGTGTGCCCCCCGGCAAGATGCAGCTTGACCCCGGGAGCTATTTCCGCGTCACCTTGGATTAGTTCGTATCTGCCTCTGGCTTCCAACAGTGCCAACTGCCGGTCAAAGTTGTAGGAAGCCCGGTTCAATTCGTCAGGATCTTTTGCCATATTCCATTCGCTGGCCTGAATCCAATGCCTGGCGCGGGGAAAGGTCAGACGGTCCGCATCACCGAATCCGGTAACGACACCTCCAGCATGGTCAAAATGCAGGTGAGTCAGCACCACATCGGTCACATCAATATCCCTGATCCCCAGTTCAGCCAATGAAGCAGGCAGCATGAATCCGGAAGGCTGATAGATATCCTTTTGTTTGTCGCTGAGGCGGTTACCCAGGCCTGTATCCACCAAAATCACCCGCTCGCCTGCCAGGATAAGCAGTGAATTCAGATTCAGCTTCTTACGGCGGCGTTCATCGACTTCGATCTTCCTGCTCCACAAAGCCCAAGGCAGAACCCCAAGCATGGCTCCGCCGTCGGTCCAGTAATCTCCGGCAAAAACTCTATGAATTCTGATTGGCGTCACCTTGTTTTCTGCGTTGTCTTGGTTTGGGTTTGGGATGACGTTTGCGGTCAAATTTTTTAGGGGTTTGGGAAAGCACTTCTTTTTCGCTCTGATTGGCAGAAAAGACCACAATGCGCTTCATATCGCCTTCACCCAATGTGAGAGTCTTTAGCGCCTTATCCTTTTCCACAAAGCGGTGGATTATCCTACGGTCAGAGGCGTTCATCGGTTCGAGCGTCACGGGTTTCCCCTTGGCTTTGGCGCTCTTGATCTGGGGAAGATATTGTTTTAGGAAAGCGGCTTCTTTGCGTTCGCGGTAGCCATTGGCGTCCAGGTAAATCCGGTCCAGGCTCTTTTCATCTTCAAATACGCGATTGGTAAAATACTGCAAGGTCTCCAGCATACTGCCGTTCTTGCCGATCAAAAAACCTGATTCCTTGCAGCCCTTCACCTCCATATGGATAGTTTTGCCTTCCATTTTGACAGCAACCGAATCGTACATGATGCCGATCTTATGCAACAGGTTTTCAAAGAAGACTGCCACCCTCTCTTCGATGGAGGGCAGCTCAAAGCGCACTACGGCTTTCTTGCTGGCGAAAAGCCCCAAGAAGCCCGACCGGGGTTGCTTGATTACTTCATATTTCAGCTCCCAGTCCTTGATCTTATGCTCTTGCTTGAATGAGCGGATCACCTGTTCCAGACTGGTGCCGGTTTTTTCGATATGGGTCATTGAATTTCCTTTGTTTTAAGTCTTTTTTTCAGATAGTACTGCTGCGCCACGCTCAGGATGTTGAACACAGTGTAATAAAGCACAAGGCCGGAGGGCAGGCCTTTGAAGATGAAGAACATCAATACGGGCATCAGCCAGGTCATCATCTTGCTGCTTTGCTGCATGGCTTTCTGGTTTTCGTCCATCTCATCCACCGCTGATTGGGAGGGCCTCGTCATCAGGCTCTGCACGATCATGAACCCAGCCATAATGATCGGCAGTATCCAGTAGGGGTCAGGCTCGGACAGATTCAGCCAGCCCAGGAACGAGGCGTTGCGCATATCGATTGTGTAGCGCAGGACCGTGTAGAGAGCGAAGAAGATCGGCATCTGAAACAGCAGGGGCAGGCAGCCGGACATGGGATTGGTGCCGGCTTCTTTATAAAGTTTGGAAAGCTCTATCTGCAGGGTTTTGGGATCGTTCTTATACTTCTTTTGCAGTTCCTGGATCTGCGGTTGGATGCGCTGCATCTTCAGATTGGAATCCATGCTTTTTTGGGTGAGCGGGTGCAGGATGATCTTGAGTACGACGGAGAAGATAATGATCACCACTCCATAGTTATGGATAAACTTATGCAGCCACTTGAGGAACCAGGCAATAATACTGCTCAGCCAGCGATACCAGCCGGCTCCGCGTTCGGGAATCAGCTCCAAATGCCGTCCGGCATATCCCTTGAGCGTGTCGTAATCCGCCGGTCCGGCATAGATCAGGAAGCTTTGTTTCCAGTTTTGGCTTGCCACTCTGTCCCAGGAATCGAGGATCATGCCCGGATTGCCTGTCTTAGTGTTTACGCTGGCTTCGTAGTTTCTGATCAACTGGTTGCCCGTCTCCACCATGGCGAGCGTGAAATACTTGGTGCGCAAGGCTGCCCAGCCAAAGGCGTTGAGAGGTCCTTTCAGCGGTTGTTTTATGACCTTGGCCAGACTGGTCTTGGTATCGTCATTACCCGCATAGACGATAACCTTGTACTCCGTGCCTTTGATGCGGTCTTTGGTTATTTCCGAATCCGCGATGCCGGCGGAAAAATCGTATTCGATGCCGTTAACCGCATGGGGTGAACTCACCGAAACATCCAGCGTGATACCATAGCCGCCGTCCAGGGCATAGATCTTTTCCACGATAGGATTGACAGAATCGCCCAGATAGAACCTCACGCGATGGGAATCCGGCTGGGCTTCATAGAACCAGTTCAGCATGCGCAGGTCTTTGTCTCCGCCTCCGGATAGCAGACGGATGCCTGCCACGGACTCGTTTTCAGGAATCAGATTCACCTTGCGTTGTTCCTTCGCCCAGGTAAAATCATTCAACTCCACGGAGCTGATGCTGGCTCCCAAGGTCTCAAAACTCACCTGTATCCTGTCGTTTTGCAGCTTGATCGTCTCGCTGGCGCTCGCTGCCCTGATGAGGGAATCAGAAGCCGCCGGGCTGGACTGAACAACTTTGGCCAGGCTGTCTGCCGCGACGCTGTCCGCCGGACTTTGCGCGTCTTGAACTGGCGCTTTCTTGGGGGGAAACACGTAGAGCTGGAGAACCATAAAGATAAGCAGCACCAGCAACATGGTCAACAGAGATCTTTTATCCACTAAAACTCCTCAGGGAAGCGGGTCATAACCACCCCTGCAAAAGGGATTGCAGCGAAGGACCCGCCACAGGGTGAGTCCCAAGGCTTTGAAAAAATTGAATTTCCGAAAGGCCTGCAGCCCATAGCTGCTGCAGCTTGGCTCAAAGCGGCATACACGCGGCAGGATACGGGAAAGGCTTTTCCGGTAAATTGAGATCAGCAGGATAACCGCCAGATTGGGCAGACGCAGGATGCGGTTCAACACCGATCTCTGAGATTTGCCGTCATTGAGTCCAGTTCGTTGCATAATTCCTGCCAGCTTAGCTCACCCGCTCCCGAGCGGGCGATAAGGTTCAGTTTATACCCCAGGGGGTGGCTGTCTGCATTTTCCCGCAGCCAGGCTTTGATCCGGCGTCGCAACAGATTGCGCAGCTGCGCTTTGCCCACTCGTTTACTGATCGTGATGCCCAAGGCAAATTCGCCGGGGCTGCTGATGACAGCCGCGTTAAAATGACCGCTCCGGAGGTAAAAATCGGGAGCGCGAAACTCTCCATATTCGCTGTGCTTCGTAATCAGGCGAAGCATGGGTCATACGCTGAGCGTCTTTCTCCCTTTGGCGCGGCGGCGGGCAAGCACTTTCCTGCCGTTGTGGGTGGCCATCCTGCTACGGAAGCCATGGGTGTTCTTACGGGAACGGTTTGAGGGCTGATAAGTCCTTTTCATATATCTAACTCCTTGATTGGATACATATTCTTGTGAGATTGTCATGATTTTTGTCCTGCCTCTGCTGTCAAGGCCAAATTTTGGGCTTTCTCACGCAGACGATGCCCCGCATCCGGCACATACGGTTCACGCAGATATACGCGGATAATTTAAGGGCTGCCGAAGTCTGTTCGGCAGAGGCAACGGAGTTGCCTGTTTGGAAGAGACCTCCGGTCTCTGTGGCAAATGGACTTTGCCACCCCCCGGGATGACGCGGTAATGTAGTCTGGTATGCTTTGTTTCCGGTCTGACTGGCTGTTTTCAAAAGACTGGATCCCGGCTCAAACCACCCCACCAAACCGCTACACGCTTTGGCGGGGACCCCGGTAGGCCGGGATGACACGGTTATTAGCCTGGCGTGAATTGTTACCGGGTTGAGTGGTTATCCCAAACGGCGCTAAAGCAAGCGCCGCTACAACTCCTTTTCACACTCAAGAATCTGCGCTTTTTTCTGTGCCAATCTGCGTGAACCACCTTTTCACCTTCAAATATCCTGCAGATCCTGTCGATCCTGTCATCCGCGTTCTATTATCCTTTCCACGAACTTATCGTAGCACCTATATATTGTGGAGGGACGGGCTTCATTTGCGCCGCCCTCCCCGGCGTGGGTCTTCCGGCAGTCATCCTTAACCCGGTGAGGGATGACCTAAGGATGATGGCACCAAACGCAGTCGCAGCAAGGGCGGGCGGTATGAAGGAAAAACGGGATAATCAGCACTATTTGTTAATTAGAGCAAGTATAGCGAGGGGCTTTTCCGCTGTCCGGCAATGCTTTTGTGCTTGACACATTGACCGGAGACTGGCAACAAGTCCGCAATCTACAATCAGCACAGAGGAGAAAGCCGTGGATCTCAAACTATGGTCTTGGAATGTGAATGGCCTGCGTGCCGTTTTGGGCAAGAACTTCATTGCCGACATACAACGGGAAAAACCGGACTGGATCGGACTGCAGGAAACCAAGCTGCAGGCGCACCAGATTCCGGACGATATGGGGCGGTTGTCAGACTACCGGAAGTATTGGTCGCACGCGGAACGCAAGGGCTATTCCGGCACCGCGGTGCTTTCCAGGCTCGAGCCCGAAAGGGTGGCTTACGGGTTTGACACCCCGGAGTTTGACAACGAAGGCAGGATAGTTGCCTGCGAGTTTGCCAGCTTCATCATCTATAACATCTACTTTCCCAACGGCCAGATGAACGACGAACGGCTGGATTATAAGCTGCGGTTTTATGACCGCTGCCTCGAGGTTATGGAGCGGGAACGGCGCAAGGGCAAGATGGTGCTGGTTTGCGGAGACTACAACACAGCACACAAGGAAATTGACCTCGCCAACCCCAAAGAAAACGAAAAGACCAGCGGCTTCCTGCCCATCGAAAGAGCCTGGCTGGACAAGATCACGGCAGCCGGATGGGTGGATACATTCAGAATCTTCCATCCAGAGCCGCAACGCTATTCATGGTGGAGTTACCGCACTATGGCACGCTCCCGGAACATTGGCTGGAGAATCGACTATTTCTTTGTGAACGAAGAACACCAATCCCAAGTGCTGGATGCCGACATCCGCGACGACATCATGGGCTCGGATCACTGTCCGGTAACGCTAACGGTCAGAGTACCTTAAAAGTAAACAGATCGGAATAATAGTATTCACCCCAGCCAGCCTGCAGCTTGTATTCGCCGCTGCCGGCGCGGAAATCCAGGATCAGGGTCAGGGTGCCGTCTTTCCTCCACACGCATTTCAGAGGGATCAGACCAGTGTAGTAGGAAAACAGGTCAACCTTGATCCTGGCGTTAGGATCCGGCGTGGCCAGGCTACAATTGAAATCTTCCCGCGAACGGGGCGACAGATACTCGCAGTCCAGCCGGTAGGATTCATTCGCCACCAGTTTCCGGGGCAGCCTGGAAGTCAGGCGCAGTATTGGACTCGCCAGGATTTGGGTGACATACAGCTTGCTGCCGTTGCGGTAAATGCCAACCCCCATGTGGGTAAACTCCGCATCGAGCAGATTTTTACGGTGTTCGGGGGAGGCAAGCCAGCGCCGCACGATGTAATCGGGGTTGTTGCTGTTGTTGCTGCGATCGCTCATATAGAGGTTTTCCCCCACACCGCAATGAATGAGCCCCGGATACTCTTGCTGCAGCCTGTCCTGCACCTGCAAGCCATCGGGGTCGCGGTGGTCAAAGAATCCCCCGGCGCACATCTTTTGGCTATAGTCCGTTGCCAAGCGCTGCAAATCTTTATCCAGAACCATTTCTGCCAGGCCGCGGGAGATTCTTTCGCTGTTCGTCTGCTCAAAAATCCGTATGGCAAAGTCGGCGTCTGAGTTCCGCGCCCAGCCAAACCCGGATATCAAGAGCATTACCAGCAGCAGCGCCGATTTGCACACTTTCATGGTCTTAAAACCTGTATTGCAGTTTTGCGCCGTCACCGTCAAACAGCAGGTGGACTTTGGCTTTGTCGGCCTCAAAGTTATACAGATGCGCGTCCACATAGGCATCCAAAACGGACAGTCCGGCTGTTATCCCCATCCACCAGATATCGTTGGTCACTTTGGCTTTATATTCTCTGCTTTTGTTCTCATAGTTCAGTTGCAAAATCTCGTTGGGAGCGTTTTGGGCCTTGTCCCGGTACTCGTCCCTTTTGCCATCGTTGTAGAGGGCAGCCCAGAGCAGATAACCCTGAACGCCCGCCACCAGGCCGGCTTTCAGATACTCTCCGTTGTAGATCTGGCCGCCTCCGGGCAAGAGCGCGGAGTAGATGGCAGCCCGGGCCGGCTGTTTCACAGCCTGGCTGTTCAGCCCCGCAAAGGCCAGGGCAAGCGCGGCCACTAAGCCGATTCTTTTCATCTCTGTATCCATTGCTGTTTTTTTACAAAGTCTTTTTCCAAGCTGCCTCCTGTCAATGTTTTTTTCCGCCTTTGTAATTTGCGTGAGGCAATCGCTTTCATAGTGGATACCCAAAAGACCCGCGTTCACCGCATATTATTTTCTCCGTAAGCAAAGCGCAGTTGGTCGATACGGACGTATTCCACCCGGCAGCTTTACAGCGTGGCTGCGTCTCCAAAGGGCAAAGAATTCATTGCAGACTGTTGATTTTTCGCGTCTGCAGAAGCACTGTTAAAAACTTTTTGGTGGACAAAGAATAGCTATCTGTTTTTCTTGGCATTTAAGTAATAAATCCAGATAAAGGAACTGTAAGGAAAGCAAAATGAGTAGCGACGCTGATTCTCCGCTCCAAAGGATCAGAAATATTGGCATCATGGCCCACATCGATGCCGGCAAGACCACCACGACGGAGCGGATTCTCTATTACGCGGGATTTCTGCACAAGATGGGTGAAGTGCATGATGGAAATGCTTTTACCGACTGGATGGACCAGGAACGCGAACGCGGCATCACCATCACTTCAGCCACGGTCGCCTGTATCTGGAACGATAAACAGATCAACATTATAGACACCCCTGGCCATGTGGATTTCACTGCCGAGGTTGAACGCTGCCTGCGGGTCCTGGATGGAGCCGTGGGAGTTTTCTGCGGCGTGGCTGGTGTGGAACCCCAGTCCGAAACCGTATGGCATCAGGCCGATCGCTACAAGGTGCCCAGGATCGTCTATATAAACAAGCTCGACCGCATCGGAGCGGATTACGAGCGTGTGGTGCAGATGATCAACGAACGCCTCAGTTCCAAAGCCAAACTGGTCAATATCCCCATCGGCAGGGAAGACAGTTTCAACGGCGTTATTGACCTGATCACGATGAAGGCCTGGACCTTCGATCCCCTCACCCTGGGTTCGGAACTCCACCTTGAGGATATTCCGGCAGAGCTGGCGGACACCGCGGCCAAGCACCGCGAGGCGCTCCTGGAAAGCGTCGCGGAATACGACGATCAACTGATCAACGCCTATCTGGAAGGACAGGAGATCAAACCAGAATGGATCCGCCGGGCTATCCGCAAAGCCACCATCAGCAACCAATTCATACCTGTACTCTGCGGCTCATCCCTCAAGAACAAGGGAGTGCAACTGCTGCTGGATGCCATCTGCGACTTCCTGCCTTCGCCCCTGGATATGCCCCCGCATCAGGGCTTCGACCCCCAGACCAACGACCCTGTGCCGGTGAAGCCCGATCCCAACGCTCCCCTGGTTGGCCTGGCTTTCAAGGTGCAGATCGACAAATATGTGGGCAAGCTGGTCTATGTGCGGCTCTATTCCGGCACTTTGAAAAAAGGCGCGTCCTTCTATAATCAAAACAACGGCAAGAAAGAACGGGTCGCGCGCATCCTGCAAATGATGAGCAACCGCAAGAACGACCTGCAGGAGCTGCATGCCGGAGATATCGGAGCCTTTGTGGGCTGCCGTTTCCTCAGCACGGGAGACACCATCACGGATGGCAGCCAGGACATTCTGCTCAGCAAGATGCACTTCCCGGACAGCGTTATCTCGATCGCCATCGAACCCAAAACCAAAGCGGACGAGGAGAGCCTCAAGGAAGCCCTGCAAAGGCTGGAGGAAGAAGACCCCACCTTCAAGGTGCATACGGACAAAGACAGCGGGCAGACCCTCATTTCCGGGATGGGGGAACTGCATCTGGAAGTCATCGTTGACCGCCTGCGCCGGGAATTCAACGTCGCCGCCAATGTGGGCAACCCCCAGGTGTCCTACAAGGAAACCATCACCCAGAGCGCGGTTTGCGAAGAAACCTTCCAGCGTGACATGAACGGCAAAGGCAGCTACGCCAGGGTCAAGTTACGCGTTTCGCCCCTCAGCCCCGAAGAGCTCAGCAAGGAGCGCAAGAACATCTTTGTCAGCAGCGTGAGTCCGGAAAAGATTCCCTCCGAGTATATCAAACCAATCGAAGAGGCAGCCCTGAACGCCCTCAACGACGGCCCCCTCATCAACGCCAATGTGGAAAGGGTACGCCTGGAACTGATAGACGGCGACCACAATCCGGTCGATTCCAATGAACTGGCCTTCCGCATCGCGACGTCGATGGCTGTCAATAAAGCCCTGCGGGAAGCCTCGCCGGTCATTATGGAGCCCCTGATGTTGCTCACGGTGATCGCTCCCGAAGAGTTTGTGGGAGACGTTATTGCCGATATCAATGCCAAGCGCGGCAAGATTTCCGTAATGCGCAGGCATAACGAATATCAGCAGGAAGTGGTGGCCGATGTTCCCCTTTCCGAATTGTTTGGCTACGCCACCCGCATCCGCTCCCTCAGCCAGGGCCGGGCAATCTACTCGCTGGAATTCAAGACCTACGAGATAAGCCCCGCCCAGGTCCAGACGGCAGTCCTGAGGAGAATTCGGGGCTACGCGTGAAAATAGCTTGACAGTGGCCCGCGGCCATCCATAATATGCGATAAGTGAATTTGTCTGCGCGAAGAGGTAAAGATGAAAATTGATCTTAGCTTTGATGACAATACTGCGATCCTCGTGGTTGATGGGATCCTGAACAGCGAAAACGCCCATATTTTTCAGGAATATCTGAACAAAGTCCTCAAATCCGAAGCCACCATCCTGGAGCTCGATCTTAACAACTGCAACAACATCAGCAGCACCGGCATCGGGAAACTGCTGCTATTTTACAAGGACTTTCTGGGCAAGGGCGGCGAAATCGAGGTTACCCGCTGTTCTTCCACGGTTTACGACCTGTTTACCATGCTCAAACTCAACCAGCTTTTCACCGTCAATCTGGCTTGATGAAATCCACCAGCAACGTCCTGATCGTGGACGACAGTCCCAGCCTTGCCCAAAGCCTGTGCAAGATCCTGACCATGCACGAGATCAAGGCTGACGCTGTCTTCAACGCCCAGGACGCCTTGCAAAAGATCAGGCGCCACCGTTATGAGTTGATGCTCTGCGACATCGAGATGCCGGGATATTCCGGTCTGGAACTGCTGGAACGCATCCGCCAGGATGAAGAACACGATCTGGATGTGATCCTGATGACCGGACATCTGGAACCAAAATATTTCATCCGGGCGATTCAACTGGGCGCGGTGGATTTTATCAGCAAACCCATCGAGGCGCAGCAATTGGTGGGGATGATCAGCTGTCATCTGAAGCGCAGACATTCGCGGGAAAACCTCGAACAGTTTATGCAGCACCTGGACACCGCCAATATGGAGTTGGTCATCGACCCCAAAAAGCTTTCCCTCACCAGCATTTCCCGGGTGATGCGCCTCTTTTTCAAGCAAAACCTGCATCTGCCCCAGGACCTTTTCAACGAACTGCTGATCTGTGCCGATGAAATGGTCTATAACGCCTATATCCACGGCACTCTGGGACTCTCTTTGGAGCAGCGCCACTGCAACCATGCCGAACAGGAGGCGATCATCCTCCAAAAGCTCAGCCTGCCTGAAATAGCCGCCAGGCGCATCCGCTTCTCCGTCTTTGTGGACTACCAGCAAAACACCATCAGCATTGGCGTGAGTGACGACGGCGAGGGTTTCGACTACGATGACTGGCTGCGACGGGTGGCCAAAGAGCCCACTCTGAGCCTTGATTTCTATGGCCGCGGGATAGCCATGCTTTACCACCTTTCCGATAAACTGGAATTCTCCCAGGGAGGGCGCAAGGTGCAGATCAGCCGCAAACTTTACCCTGAACGGGCAGCCCGGATATGAAGGCTGAACTCCTGCTGGCTGAAGCCCTGGCCGCAACTCCGCAGCCGGATGCCTCCAGTGTGCGCCTTTTGCTTGCCGAGCTGCTGGATTGTTCTCCCGTGGAGATTCCTCTCAAGGGGCAGGTGGAGCTATCCGCAGAAAGCATCACCCGCTTTTGGGACTGGCATGCCCGCCTCCAGCAGGCTGAACCACCCCAATACATACTGCAAAAAGCCTGGTTTTATGGCTTGGAGCTGACGGTCAATCCCTCTGTATTGATTCCCCGGCCGGAGACGGAAGGCTTGGTGGAACTGGCTTTGGGCTTGCTCAAGCCAGATGCCGGGATTCTTGAGATCGGAACCGGCAGCGGAGCTATCGCCATCGCCCTGGCCACTCATCTGCCGCAAGCCGCGCTCCTGGCTACTGACAGCAGCCCCGCCGCGCTGGAACTTGCCCGCCGCAACGCCCTCGCGCACGGCTGCCACATCGACTTTCACCTCTGTGACCTCTTTCCGGATACAAGAGATTCTTTCGACCTGATCATCAGCAACCCCCCCTACATCTCAGAGGAAGAGTTTGCCTCGCTGGAACCCCGGGTTCGCGATTATGAACCCCGCCAGGCATTGCTGGCAAAACAGGACGGACTGGAGTTTTACCACCGCATTCTCCGCGGGGCAAAGGAGCGTCTGGCCCCGGGAGGCAGAGTCCTTTTCGAGCACGGGGCCACCCAGAGGGCAGCCGTCCGGCACCTGGCGCAAACACTTGGCTACTCCTGCTTTCTGGCTCAAAATGACCTCGCCGGGCGGGAACGCTATCTGGGATTTACACATATATAAAAGGATGTAAACATGGACAGATTTATCATTGAAGGAAACCGGGAATTAAGTGGCACCATCAGCGTTAGCGGCGCCAAAAACGCCATCCTGCCCGTGATGGCGGCCTGCCTGCTGGCTCCCGGCAAATCCGTATTGCGCAACGTTCCCAACCTAATCGACCTCAAGACGATGTCACATCTGCTGCGCGTCCTGGGCGCCCGGGTGGAATATGAAAACGGCATGATGAGCATCGACTCCCGCGATGTCTGCTTCTTTGAGGCGCCTTACGAATTGGTGAGCAAGATGCGCGCCTCCATCTATGTTTTAGGCCCCTTGCTGGCGCGTTTGGGCGAAGCCCGGGTCTCGTTTCCCGGAGGCTGCGCGATCGGCACCCGCCCCGTGGATCTGCACCTCAAAGCGATGGAAGCCCTCGGCGCTGACATCACCATCGAGCATGGCTACATCCACGCGCGGGCGGAAAAGCTCACCGGAGCCCCCATCCACTTTGAAAAATCAAGCGTGGGCGCCACCATTAACGCCATCATGGCCGCCGTCTTAGCCTCCGGCACCACCCAGATCTTCAACGCCGCTATGGAACCCGAGGTCGATTCCACCGTCGAAATGCTCAACAAGATGGGCGCCAGGATCCAGGGCTGCGGCAGCACCACCCTCACCATCGAGGGAGTGGAGCAGCTCTTCCCCGTGGAAATGGAGATGATATCAGACCGCATCGAAGCAGGCACCTTTCTCATCGCCGGAGCCTTGAGCACCAAGCCGGTCACGGTGGAAAACTGCCTGCCCGGCCACCTGGACGCCCTGCTGGAAAAGCTGCGCGCCGCGGGCTGCGAACTGGAAGTGGCGGAGCGCTCCATCACCGTCATCCCCCCCGAGGTCATCAAACCCGTGAACATCCTCACCCTTCCCTATCCCGGTTTTCCCACCGATCTGCAAGCCCAGTTCACCGTCCTCATGTCCCTGGCCGAGGGAGTCAGCTTCATCGAGGACACCATCTTCCCAGACCGCTTCATGCACGTGGCGGAGTTGAACCGCCTGCAGGCCGATATCCGCATGGAACGCAATGTGGCAACCGTGAAAGGGGTGAAACAGCTCAGCGGGGCGGAAGTGATGGCGACCGACCTGCGCGCCAGCGCCGCTTTGGTTCTGGCAGGACTGGTAGCCAAAGGCAGCACCATTGTCTCCCGCATCTACCATATCGACCGGGGCTATGACCGTATAGAGGAGAAGCTCAACGCGATCGGAGCCCGCATCACCCGCGAGAATGCCTGAGCTGATCCTGGTCACGGGAGGCGCCGGATTCATTGGCTCCCACCTCTGCGAAGCGTTGCTGAGACGGGGAGACCGAGTCGTCTGCCTGGACAACTTCTGTGATTTTTACTCGCCGGAGGCCAAAAGGCGGAACCTCTCCTCCTGCTTGAAAGACCCCGCCTTCACCCTGGTCGAGGCGGATATCACCGACCGCGCCGCGTTGGAGGATGTCTTTGACCGTTTCAAGTTTGATCTGATTATCCATCTGGCAGCCCGGGCGGGGGTGCGCCCCTCGATCGAACAGCCGGAGCTTTACTCCAGCGTAAACCTGGATGGCACCCTCAACCTGCTGCAGCTCTGCGCCCGGCACGGCCCGCGCCGCTTCATCTTCGCCTCTTCCTCCTCGGTCTATGGCGCCAATTCCAAGCTGCCCTTTGCCGAAAGCGACCCTGTGGATAGCCCCATCTCCCCCTACGCCGCCACCAAAAAGGCGGGCGAACTGCTCTGCCACGCCTGGCACCACCTGCACCAGATCTCCATGCTCTGCCTGCGCTTTTTCACCGTGTACGGGCCCCGGCAAAGGCCGGATCTGGCCATCCGCATGTTTGCCGACCTGATGATACGGGATGAATGCGTGCCCATCTTTGGCGACGGCTCCAGCAGCCGTGATTACACTTACATTACCGATATTGTGGCTGGAATCCTGTCCGCCGCGGACCTCACCCGCGAACGCCTCTGCTACGAGGTGGTCAACCTGGGCGGCGACCACGGCGTCCCGCTCCTGGAGATGCTGCGCGCCCTCGAGAAGGTGAGCGGGCTTCAGGCGCGGATTCAGTATCTGCCTCCCCAGGCTGGCGACATTCCCCACACCCGGGCGGATATCTCCAAAGCCAAAGCCCTGCTTGGCTTTGCCCCCCGCACCAGCTTTGAAGAGGGCCTGCAAGCCTTTTGGAACTGGCTGCAAGACCAGATTTAGCAAGTATAGGCATTCTTCGTTTCTTTTCTTGCCCACGAATTTTCGTGGAAAGGTGGAAAGGTGTTTTTGAGGTGGAAAGGTGGAAAGGTGAAATGGTGAAAAGGAGCTTTCGTGGTGAGGTGGTGTCGTGGTGACGTGTTGATGGTGGACGCAGCCCAGAACAAGCCCTCCAGGCCCCAAAACCGTGTCATCCCGGGCAAGCCGGGGTCCTCGACGGATCGGCAACGATCCGGTGGGGTGGGACAGCTTGACCCGGGATCCAGTCTTTTAAAATCAACCACCAAACCAAGAAACAAACCACACCTGACTATATACTGTGTCATCCCTGGCAAGGGATCCCCGACAGATCAACAAAAGATCAGATGGGAAATAAAAACCCCCGCGGCGATGCGGGGGCAAATACGCAGCAGGAAAGTCCTGCCAGAGTTGTTTACTTGCGGGTATTCGCTACGGGCAGCTTGTGGACGCGCTTGACTTCAGCTTTGACGTCGGACGCTTTGATTTTCCGGGAGATGGCATTGGCATTGACAGTGGGAACAAGCTCTGTGTTCGCCATCTTGCTGCCATCTGCCTCTGTGGAGGCTGTCACGTAGAAGAACTGGTAGGTCTCGGTGCCCTGATAGGCATAGCCAAGGTCATTGATGCCAGTTACAATGGCTGTCCAGGGCTGGGCTGCATAGGGATCATTCGAGCCATAGACGTTGTAAGATTGGGCTCCCGTTACCTCATCCCAGGTAATGGTGGGATAGCCGCTGTCCAGGGCGATGGAGATGATGGGGGCTTCCACGCCAGTCACCGTTTCAATGACTCCGGCCCGGATCATTAAGTCAGAGTCTTCACCCAGGTACCAAGTTTGGTCAGTGGGGTTCCAGTAATAAGAGCTGATCCAACCGGAAAGCGGAGCGGATTCATCCGTGCAAAGGCTGGGGCAATTTGGATAGTCACCAACCTGTTTGTAAGCGACCATGAAGCTTTCGCCGGCAGCAAAATTGAGGCCCAGGGCGGAAACGTCGTAGTAGTTCCACTGGCCCAAGGTGCAGGGCACAGGGTCCGGGGTCACATAGAGTTGGTTGGGTAATCCGTCCACCCAGTTGTAGATGGCGTATTTCAGGTTCGGGTTGGTGGCTGCGCCGGAAGGCCAACTGCTATCATTAATCCTGAAACCGACGCTTTGGAGGGTAAGCGGGGCGGCATAATACCAGAAATCGACTCCAATTTCCGATCCGCCATTGTACCACGCGTAGGAATTATCCGGCTCATCCGTATCCAAGTCGTCCGAATAGTCCATATTTCCAGGCGGCGAGAAGGTGATCTGCTCCAACTCTAACATGTTGTTGGTGTTGTCCATATCATTGACCAGGGTGACGGTTAGTTTCACCTGATAGTCGCCTGCCGTGGTAGGATAGGCAACAACTGGAGGCGCGGTGCAGGTGAAGTGGACTGGTTCAGTTGACACGGGGAAGCTTTGATTGGCCCAGGTCTGCGTCCAGAGCGCGGTACCGGTTGCCTGGTCCAAAACCTCAATCTTCACATCGCCGGTTACGGGGATATTGCTGTTGCTGGTGACGTCCGCTTCGTAGAGAATGGCGTCTCCCGGCTGCAGGAACATATCGCCTGTGAAATAGAGACTGGTAGCCTCAAGGTCGAGGAAATTCCCGGTGTAGGTGACGTCGGCAGTAAATGCATAAGACATTGGATTGGTGAACACATCATCATTACGATACCATCCATAGGTATCTATATAGGTGTAACTGTTGCCGATGTCACCACCAACGCCCAAAACGCCGACATTAATATTTGCGGTGGCGTTGGGTACGGATAGCACAATGGCAAATTTCTCTCCGCCCGCAAAGGTACGATTCGCTTCAGGAATACCGGCGAAATCGAAGAGTGTGGCACTAGGAAACCATGATATTTCACTATACTGTTTTAAAACGCTGGGGGGAGCAAATCCAGACTCGTCAATATTACCAGCTGCATCAACCGGACGCAACTCAGCCATTACCTGAGGCTGTCCTTGCGATCCAGCTTGATAAAATCGCATTAACACGCTATTAAATACACATGGTCCTGTGGGTTCAAATATTACAGCAACACGTGGAACAGCTGGAGCATCAAGATCCGGTAATATAAAATAGGTGTTAATCGAACCCGTCCAGTGCTGTAACTCAGTAGCTCCAAGCATGGTTAGCGCCATTAGCGCAATTAATAGAACAATTAGTTTCTTCATAATGTTGTTCTCCTCTTTTCAGAGTTCTGTGGTTTGAAGAATTAAATCGATGGGAGCTCCTTAGCCGGATGCCCCGCTTGCGGCGGGTCCGGGAGCGGCTCCCGGTTTGATATTGATTCATTAAGCATGGTTCGGACTTCCGCGGCTTGGCCGGGCACGTTTTTAGCGTGTATATGTGCGATGTTGTTACGTGCAAAGCAGTGCCTGGACAGGAACGGAAAATCCGATGCCAGAGTGTAGTTATGTTGGGCCCCGTGGCCGGTTTGTGTGGACGCATCCACCATGCCGGCGCCTCTGCCCCTGTTTAGGCAAAGATGGTAATGACACTTGTCGGTAAAAACAATGTCCAATCATCTCTCCTTACATTCCGCCGCGCTGGCTGGCAGTGTTAAAAACCACGGCGCAACCGAACTGCGCGGCATAAAAAACAAAATAGTAATTCACTGAATAATACCTATTAAGTCAGTCAAAGTCAACTCAATAAATTGATGTTTTCCGTGTCAAGCTTTATTTTTCAGATTCGCGGCAAATCTTTAGAAAAATGCCCACAGGCTGCCCTGAGAAAGATGGACACGGGCTGGGAACATCGTATAGGCGTGGTGACATGGTGGCGTGTTGGCGTGTTGCTGAAAAGAGATAGAATGCGGATGACAGGATCTTTGAAGGTGGAAAGGTGGAAAGGATAATAGAACGCGGATGACAGGATCGACAGGATCTGCAGGATATAGATTTTAATAGACCTTTGTTGAAAGGGTGGTAAAGTAACCACCCGACCCCAAAAACAAACCACCACCAGACTAAAAAACCGTGTCATCCCGGGCAAGCGCATGCTTGACCCGGGATCCAGTGCCCAGGGGTGGCAAAGTCCGTTTGCCACAGAGACCGCAGGTCTCTTTCAAACAAGCAACTCCGTTGCCTCTGCCGAACAGACTTCGGCAGTCCACGAAACAAACCATCCCAGACAATAAAACTGCGTCATCCCGGGCAGCCAGATACCCTTGACATTTAATGTTCCCGGCTGAAACAGTGTTGGCCCTCGTTCGCGTGAGTGAGCTAAGTCTATATTTTCCGTAGGTCATCCTTAACTTGGTGAGGGATGACCTAAGGATGATGGCGGCAAATGCAGGAGCAGCAAGGGCGGGCGCTATGAAGGATTATGCAGAATATTGCCGTTGTTTTTGGTGAATGTAATGCTAATTTGCTTGCGTCTTTTTAATGTGATGGTGAAAAGGTGGTTCACGCGGATTGCCACGGATTGGGGTTATGGGTGCAGTCTCGTAATTTGGCGCTTGTGTTTTTGGCTGGACACTTGCCCTTGTCCTGTTCTTTTAATTCGTGTTAATTTGTGTAATTTGTGGATAATTTTAAAAGACTGGATCCCGGGTCAAGCATGCGCTTGCCCGGGATGACACGGTTTTTTAGCCTGCTGGCTTTGTTTCAGGGGAACCTTTCCACCATTTCACCTTTCCACCCTTTATAATTCGTGTTAATTCGTGTAATTCGTGGATGATTTTAAAAGACTGGATCCCGGCTCCCAAGGTATTGCCACAGATGATGTTCTCTCGGAGGCGAAAAAAGGACTTGACAGAAATATAGTCTTACTCTTTTAATAAAATCAGAGAGATTGCTTGCTATCCAGTTTTACCCTTAGGGCTATACTGGTGAAAATAACAGCATGGTAGCATATCAGCTATACTTTGCAGGTTTCAAAGTATCAAAGCAAGGAGATGTGATGCCGCGAAATTTGGTTTTTTACTTTGTTTCGTATGGGATCCAGGGTTTGATTCCTGTAATGCGTCGCATCCAAAATCCGCACCTTTCCCTTGTCAGAAAGACAGATCAACAATCACAGACATTCATCAAGGAATACCCTACCGGCGTTTGCGAGCCCGTTTGCATGATAACATCGCACATTACCTCAGACCGGCTGCCGCGGGTAAGGTTACGGAAAAAATGTATAACATCTCAACTTCAAAACCAAATCGGGGGCCAGGATATGGCCGGGAGATTCGTTTCCCGGGCTGAGTCCGATCCCTTTCTAAGTAAAAGATTCTTCAAGTAAACTTCAGAACTCTATCTTAAGGAGAGACGATTTATGAAGAAATTAGTACTATTATTCATAACCACCTTGATATTGGGTGGTTTGTTTGCGGTTCCGCTATACGAAGGATTTGAAAGTACCACATGCCCCGCTACCGGTTGGACCATAACATACGCCAATCAGTCATTCCCGTCCGGCAATACCATGACGCATAGCACGACATACTCTTATGCAGGCGCTCGGTCTTTCCGTTTCTCTTCGTATAGCTCCGGAGCCCCCTATGACCAGTACCTGATAACTCCAGAGCTGGATGTTACAGCAGGTGACCAGACTGTCAGCTTCTGGTACAGAAAACATACCTATGGTTCAGAGGTCTTCAGAGTTGGATGGTCATCGACCGGTACAGGAGATGCTGACTTCACCTGGTCAACAGATATAACAGACGCATCGACCACCTGGCAACAATACATCAAAACCGACTTGCCCGTTGGTACAAAATATGTTGCCATACATTACAAATCAAGCTACGCATACTACCTCTACATTGATGAATTTGTGGGGCCTAATGTTAATGTTGCCCCCGAGCCAAGCAGCCACGTGACGGGTTTTACCGCCACACCTGGCTACTTCGATGTTAAGCTTGACTGGACAGGCTCCACCGGCACACAACTGCCCCATAGATATCTAATCCAAGCGATTAAGGTTGGCGCTGGTTCCTACGCCGCGGTCGCGGACGGAACTCCGGTTGCCGATGACACTGACTGGTCAGACGGCAACGCCGCGGTCAATGTGGCCCACGTGGTGGGTGCCAACACCTACACTTTCACGGGATTGAACCCCATCACTGCCTATGAATTCAAGATCTGGCCCTACACCAACAGCGGGACCGACATCGACTTCAAGGTTGACACTCCCATCCCGACAATAAGCGCCACCACGCTGGATCCCACCATCTACGCCGCAGATTTGCCCTATCTGCAGAATTTCGACGCTGTGACCGCCCCGGCGCTGCCAGCAGGTTGGTCCAAGCAGGTGTCTTCAACCTCTTCCTACGCTGCTGTAGAAACCTACACCTCTGGCACGCCCAACAGCGCTCCCAATCATGCTCGATTGGCCAATTCCGGCGATTCGGCGGCAGACTTGGTGCTGATCTCACCGCTCATCGATCCCAACCTGTCAAGCCTGAAGGTGAAATTTTGGGCCAAAGGTGGCACTAACTATACCCTGCAGGTTGGCACTATGGATGGAGCTGGCAGCAGGGCTGTGTTCACAAATGTGGAGACAATCAACCTCACTTCCACCTACACAGAGTACAGCGTGAGCTTTATCGGCTATACCGGCACTGACCAGCATATTGCCTTCAAACACGGCTTGGGCAGTACCTACCGCACTATCTACATCGATGATGTGACGATCGAGTTGCTACCCACCTCTGGTGTGTTGCAGGTTACCCCCGATCCGGTGGAATGCGGAAACGGTTACGTAGGTTTTGAGAAAGATGTAACGGTGACTCTCGCCAATATCGGCGGAGCCCCCTTCGACATCTCCGCTGGCGGCATTACCCTCAGTGACTATACCAACTTCCAACTTGACAACCTGCCGACTCTGCCCTATACTCTGCAGCCAAATACCTCAGTACAGATAACTGTGGTGTTCACCCCCACAGTGACCGGCGACCTCACCACCAACCTGCTGATCAACGACACCCGTCAGGCCAGCAGCATCGTGGTGAACGGCACCGGAGTTCAGCCCTTGGTCGGCGAAATCTGCGAGAACCCCTATCTGGCTACCCTGCCGCTGGTTGACTATGCCGGCACCACCGCCGGATACGCCAACGACTACACCTCGGAGATGTTCACCGGATTGGGCAACACCAACTATGTGAGAGGGCAAGACTGGGTCGCCAAGATAAGCATTCCCGGAAACGGGTTGCTGGATATCAGCCTGGCAGACCAGACGGGATACAGCTCCCAGTGGATGGGCGTCTTCCTGGTCAACACCATTCCCAGCTTGGCCAACCCCGCCGCTGTGCTGGCCCAGGATTACGGTTCCGCCGCACCTCTCGACATCACCGACGAGGTGGTTTCTGCTGGCGACTACTATGTGATCGTTGACAACTATCCCTCTCCCTATGACGTCTATTTCGTGCTTAACATATCCTTCGAACCTGTCACCAGCGCGCCCAACCCCGCCACTCTTGTGAGCCCGGCAAACGGCGCGACCGACGTGCCCCTGACGCAGACCCTGAACTGGAGCAGCGGCGGCGGCTTCGTGGAAGGCTACCGTCTTTCCTTCGGTACCGTAACACCCTATACCACAATAGTCAACAACGTGGATTTGGGCATGGATACCACCTATACTCCAACCTTGAACTACAGCACCGAATACTGGTGGACAGTGACCCCTTACAACACAGATTTCGGCGATGCCTCGCCCATCACCGAGTGGACCTTCACCACCAGAGACGATCCCACCATCTACGCGCCCTGGCTGGAAGACTTCGGCAGCACCGGCGCCACCTTCCCGCCCGCGAATTGGACTCGCGGAAACGGATTGCTGGCGGATCCAAGCAATATTACGTCCGGCTCATACTGGGTTCGGGACGACTGGCTGAATGACACTCCAGTGGATCCAGTTAACTATGCTGCTAAGATGAACGTTTACAGCACCAACAGGGGAGGTTGGCTGATCACTCCTCCCATCCAGATGCCCGGAACCGGTTATCAACTGGAACTGGATATCGGCCTAACCGATTACGGCGCTCACGCAGCACCTGATACTCCGACAGATGACCGCTTCATCATTCTGATCGGCGATGGCAATTCCTGGGCGCCCGCAAACATTCTCCGGGAATGGAATAACACTGGTTCAGACTATGTTTATGACGAAATTCCCTATACAGGGGAACACGTTATAATTCCTATAGACTCCTACACAGGCATCCAGTACATTGCTTTCTATGGAGAATCGATTGCATCGGGTGGAGACAATGACTTGTTTGTGGATAATGTCAGTATCCGCCTGGCCGGACAGGCTCCGGATCATGTGACCCTTCTGGCTCCCGCGGATCTTTCCAACACAGTGGATCCCGGCAACTGCGTGCTTAGCTGGCAAGATGCTGTCGGCGGCGGATATCCAGAATGGTATGAGATCTACGTTGGCTCGGAACTGATCGATCCTACCAATGACTACTATGGTGAATACACCTATGAGAGCACGACCAACTCCCTGGATCTCATTGCCCAAGGCGATATCGATCTGGGATTCAACACCACCTGGTATTGGGCGGTACTGCCTTACAACACGGCTGGCAACCCCGATCCTACCGGGATGACCGTGTTCCGTTTCACCACCTTGCCCGATCCCACCATCGTGGTCCTGCCTCATGAAGAATACTTCGACGACGTTACTGCTCCGGCTTTGCCCTATGGCTGGTCGGCCTATGTCAACTCAAGCACTACCGGCGCTCTCGTAGCCACCTACAACTCCAGCACCTACGCCCAAAGCGCTCCCAACAGCGTGAGGCTGTACAATTCTACGGATGCCTCCGCAGACCTGCGCCTGATTACGCCTCCCATCGATGCCAGCATCCCGCTGAACACGATCAAACTGAAATTCTATGCGCGCAGCAGCTCAGCCGGGTATCCGCTCCTGATCGGAACGGTGAATGCTCCGGACAGCACGGGAACATTCACCCAAATAGCCTCCATCGACCTAACCTCCACCAAAACCGAGTATATCTACTCCCTGGAAGATTATGTCGGCACCGACCAGTACATCTGCTTTAAGCATGGCATGGGCGGTACCTACCGTGGCCTCTACGTGGATAACGTGCAGTTAATCGAACTGCTGGCCAACGACCTGGCAGCGACGGCGATCACCGGCCCCTCCTATCTGGAAGCGGGAGAAACCTACGAATTCACGATTACGGTCTCTAATGAAGGAACTGCTGATCAGAACAGTTACGCGGTCAACCTGAAGGAAGGGACGAACACTGTGGCCACGCTAAATGTGAGTACCCCATTGGCTTCCGGAGCTTCAGCCCAGCATACGCTCTCCTGGACGCCCACCAACGGCGGCGCTTACACCCTGTCTGGCCAGGTTGTCCTGACTGGCGACATGAACAACACCAACGACGTGACCACCAGCAACAGAGTCTATGTGATTGACAATACCGTGGACCTGGTCTACGTGGGTGATGATGCCACCACTTCCTCCAGCAATAACCTACCTGTGGACATGTATTACAGAAACGGCGTTACCGAAGAACTGTATTTCACAGATGAAATGCACCTGCAATCCGGAACAATCACAGCCATCGTGTACAAAAACAACTTCCAGAACGACAGGCAGGACAAAGCCATCAAAATTTGGATGGCTCACACAGATGTCGCCGACCTTTCAGGCGGCTGGCTCCCCGCGGACAACTACACCTTGGTCTTTGACGGTCTGGTGGATTTCCCCTCTGGAGTGAACTATGTCGCGATCCCGCTGGATACGCCTTTCGCCTATACTGGCGGAACGCTTGCCACCAGAGTCCATCGTGTGTTTGACAGTGGCTCCCTGTCCAGCAGTGACAAATTCTTCTACACCACCAACGCGGACCACAGCACCCGTTCCCGCTATACACGTAGTGACACTGAATACGGAGATCAGATACCGCCTACGGGGACAAGCTATACACTTAACTACTTCCCGAACACCATATTCGTGACGCAGAATGCGGTCTTCGATCCGCAGGCTGTCCTTTCCGGACATGTGTACGATAGCGTAACGTCCGCACCGATCGAAGGCGCCATGATCAGCCTCACGGAACGCGCGGTTACCTACACCGACGTAAACGGATACTATGAGTTCGTTTACTGGGACAGCACCTTCGTGGATCTGACCTGCTCCGCCACCGACTACTACAGCAGCACGGTCACCGGTATCTCCTTCGAGCCCGGAACCCCCGCAACCCAGAACTTCAATCTGCAGCCACTGCCCAGCCTAACGGTCAGCGGTGTGGTCACCGCCAACGACTATCCCGCCGGTTTAGCAGGCGCCTTGGTCGAGCTCTTCGGATACCACGACTACAGCACCATCACCGACGCGAATGGCGCGTTCAGCATTGCCAACGTGAAAGGCAGAGCAGACACCCTGTCTTACTCCTGGGTAGTTTCCAAGGAAGGTTATCAGAGCGAGATCGGCGCCTTTGATGCCATCACCACCGACATCAACCTCGGCACCATCAACCTCACCGAATACCTCTGGACCCCATACAATCTGGTTGCCAGCCACGAAGGCAACGACGCCAGGCTGAACTGGGATCCCGCCGAACAACCCGACTTCCTGTTCTTCGATTTCGAGCAAAACGACGGCGGCTTCACTGTCGAAAATAACCCGAGCCCCGGCTGGGAATGGGGAACCTCCTCCTACTCCGGAGCCCATAGCGGCACCAAGGTTTGGGGTACAGTGCTGGAAGGCAACTATGCCAACAACGCGACCTATGACCTGATCTCGCCGCTGTCCTATCCGATAGAGAGCGGAGGCTATCTGACCTTCTGGCATCGCTATAACTTCGAATTCTACACAACGCCTACCTATTATGATGGCGGTATTGTGCAGATATCCACTGATGACGGCGGCACCTGGTCAACCATCACGCCTGTGGGCGGTTATCCATGCACCTCCTCTTCCTCTCTGGGATACATCCCGATGTATGGTGGAGAACAGCTGGAATGGACCCAAGCCAGCTTTGACCTCTCCGAATATGTTGGACAAACGGTCAGGTTCAAATGGAGGTTGTTGTCTGAGAGTTCCGTTAACAAAGAAGGCTGGTATGTCGATGACGTCTTAATCGGCGTCCCCACCGCCAAAACGGCTATGCGGAGCAGCAACTCCCGTAGCGATGGCCGCGCGTTGCTGAACTACAGCGTCTATCGCTTCCCTGTTGCCGAGGAAGAAACTCCTTCCAACTGGACCCTGCTGAGCAACAACTGCGCCACCGAAACCTATCTTGACACCGGCTTCTCAGCCCTGTCAAGTGGCGCTTACAAGTGGGCAGTGAAAGCCAACTACAGCGGTTCCCTGGAATCAGAAGCCATCATCTCCAACCCTCTCGGCATCTTTGGCACCCCGCAGAACGTGGTTGCCACCGCATCCGGAAACTCCGTGACCCTGACCTGGACTGCGGAACCCGGCGCCAGCTACTACGTCATCTACGGCTCCCATGATCCCTACGGCACCTACACCATCCTGGGCTACAGCGCCACCAACAGCTATGTGTACAGCACTGCCACCGATCCTTTCCACTTCTTCAAGATCGCCGCAGCTGATGGCGTAATGCCTCAACTCCAGAAAAACAAGTAACCCGCGCGGAGATGCCACGGCATCTTCACGCACAGATATGGGCGGGATTTCGGTCCCGCCCTTTTTTTGTTTACGAATTATGAGGGCATAAAAAGCGGCACGGCGACCGCCTGGAGATCAATGATATATCAACAACTGATCCTGCCTTGTTTGAAAAACGGGGAATGGTGAGAAGCGAAAAACATCTTGACAGAAATGTTGCCCCTTACGCTTTTAACAAAATCTGAGGGATTGCTTGCTATTCTATTTACCTTTAGTCTACACTGGTATTATCATAACCATCAGGGTAGCTTAGCAGCAATACCCGATTATGTTAAAAAATCAAAAGCAAGGAGATGTGATGCCACGAAATATGGTATTTTGCTTAATCTCGTACAGGATCCAGGGATTGATCCTCCTCTGGCATTACATCCATAATCTATACCTTTCCCTTGTCAGTAAGACACATCTACAATCACAGATAATCATCAAGGAATACCCTACCGGCGTTTGCGAGCCCGTTTGCATGATAACATCGCACATTACCTCAGACCGGCTGCCGCGGGTGAGGTTACGGAAAAAAAGTATAACATCTCAACTTCAAAACCAAATCGGGGGCCAGGATATGGCTGGGAACTTCGTTTCCCGTACTGAATCAGGTCCCTATCTGACTAACTATTAAAGATTCTTCACGCTAACTTCAGAACTCTATCTTAAGGAGAGACGATTTATGAAGAAATTAGTACTATTATTCATAACCACCTTGATATTGGGTGGTTTGTTTGCGATTCCGCTGAACGAAGGGTTTGAAAGTACCACATGCCCCGCTGCCGGTTGGACCATAAGATACGCCAATCAGTCATACCCGTCCGGCAACGCCATGACGCATAGCACGGCTCAATTCTATGCAGGCGCTCGGTCTTTCCGTTTCTCTTCGTATAGCTCCGGATCCCCCTATGACCAGTACCTGATAACTCCAGAACTGGCTGTCACAGCAGGTGACCAGACTGTCAGCTTCTGGTACGGAAAATTTAACTACAGTGCAGAAACCTTCAGAGTTGGATGGTCGTCGACCGGCACAGAAGTTACTGACTTCACCTGGTCAGCAGATATAACAGACGCATCGTCCACTTGGCAGCAATACACCAAGACCGACCTGCCTGTCGGCACAAAATATGTTGCCATACATTACAAATCAAGCTACAAATACTACCTTTACATTGATGAATTTGTGGGGCCTAATGTTAATGTTGCCCCCGAGCCAAGCAGCCACGTAACGGGTTTTGCCGCTACACCTGGCTACTTCGATGTTAAGCTTGACTGGACAGGATCCACCGGCACGCAACTGCCCGCGGGATACCTGATCCAGGCGATCAAGGTTGGTGCTGGCTCCTATGCCCCAGTCGCGGATGGAACTC
>Ga0302240_1000873_pt1 | contig 27118 bp, 22 predicted proteins | sample AAG_UR_His_MG_FD_193538 | JGI IMG/M metagenome (GOLD analysis project Ga0302240, IMG submission 193538) | Enriched activated sludge microbial communities from anaerobic digester in WTTP, New Holstein, Wisconsin, United States - AAG_UR_His | ecosystem: Engineered > Bioreactor > Anaerobic >... | reverse complement strand
CAGCACACCATAGAAAAAGCGGTTATCCTGGGCGAAGGCGATACACTCAGCTTAAATGATTTCTTCTTTTCGAACACACATACACCGGCCAGCACTGTTGTCCGGACTTTGGAAGAGATGGAAAGAAGTATGATTGCATCAAGCATCCGGCAGAATAATGGAAATTTGAGTGCCGTTGCCGCAGAACTGGGCATTACACGGCAAACACTCTATAATAAGATCAAAAAATACAACATGTAAGCAATGTTTTTTAGGAACACATTTATTCGATTAATCACGTATGTTTTTTTGCTTATCGCGTTTTCGGCAATATCAACGTGGATTATATTAAGCTTTGCGTCAAACTTATACAGCATTATACCGATACTTGTTGTCGCTCTTTTCGTGTACAGAATCATCAAACTATATAATACCACACCCGAAAAGATAGCCTATTTTCTTAATGCTGTGGAAAACGAAGATTCGATGCTGCATTTTCCCGAAAAAACACTCCATAAGGCAAATGCCGAAATGAATAAAAGCCTTAATCGCGTAAACAAACTGATACAGGAAGTAAAAATAAGAAACAGAGAACAGGAACAGTATTATAGTTTGATGTTGGAACAAGTCGCTACGGGAATTGTGGTTGTCAATGAAAACGGTAATGTGATGCAAGCAAATTCTGCTGCGAAAAACCTGTTGAATTACCAATCGTTTAATCATATCGAACAGTTAAAACGCATTGACAACAATCTGTTCAACACATTTTATCGCCTGAAAAACGGAGAAACACATCAGTTTCTGAAACTAACATATAAAAACAATATTACCCACCTTTCTTTAAGGGCTACTTCTTTTCTTAGTCATGGAGAAAATTTACGAATAATTTCGGTACATGATATTAGTAATGAGCTGTATGCCAAAGAGTTAGAATCATGGCAAAAACTCATTCGTGTACTCTCCCACGAGATAATGAATTCCATTACCCCAATTACATCACTCAGCGAAACACTTTTGAATTACTTCATCCCACCCGAAAAACCGCTTGATAAAAAAACTGTTGCCAACACTGTAAAAGGGCTTGAAGTAATCAACGAACGCGGTACAGGCCTGATCAGGTTTGTTGAATCGTATCGTAAACTTACAAGACTATCAAAGCCGGTGCTAAAGCATGTTAATCTGAGGAACCTGATAGAGCATCTGATGCTGTTGCTGGAAAATGAAGCTGATTTTCAGCGTATTCAATTCAACGTGGAAACCGAAACACCTGACATTTGTATCAAGGCTGATGAAGCCCAACTGTCGCAGGTATTGATCAATTAAATTAAAAATGCCATGTATGCAGTAAAAGATATTACAGAGCCACGCATATCCGTTCGGGCGCATTACACACAAAACGGACGTTGTGAAATACAGGTGATTGATAATGGTTCGGGGATTCCTCCAGAAATAATGGAACAGATTTTTATCCCATTTTTCACCACCAAAGAGAATGGATCGGGTATTGGATTGAGTCTTTCAAGGCAGATTATGAAAAATCACGGGGGAAGTATTGAAGCAGTTTCATCACCCGGCTCTACCGTTTTTACCTTAACCATTTGACAAAGTCAGTAAGGGTTCAGCAGCTCTTTATATAATAATCGCCTTATTACTCGAAAGATCAGGACCCGGAGCTGATTATTGTGCAGGCTGGTAACTGGCGATGCGGTCCTTTATCATCCGGGCAAGCTCAAGGTAAAGATGTTCTGATACAGGCATGACCGAATAATCTTTCATCTCAAACTTGTTTACAATTTCCTCAACAAAGGAATCCCGCACGGCAAAGACAAGGATTGAGGAGCCCTTCAGCACTCCTCCAAGCTTCTCAAACCATCCTTCATTGCCAAGCTCCATTTTTCCTATTTCATCTGCCACTATCACATCAGGATTGCTGTTCAGGGCAACTGAAAGTGATTTCAGTCCGGCCTCAATTGCAGCCGGGTTAATGCTGTACCGGCCTATTTTCTTTGATTCACTTTCACTGTCAACACGCAAAAACGGCACTCTAAATCCTGAATCAATATCCACAACATCATATCCTGCTGTCTGGCCATCAGCCATGATTCTCGGAGAGTAAATACCCTTTACGCTAACATTGCCGGCCTTTAACTCTTCAACCAGTTTTCGCACCTGGGTTGTTTTCCCCTCCCCGATGGCACCGGTTATGATATAGATATGCCTGGAAAGCTCTTGCTTGACCTCCGTGAGTCTCTGCTCAATTTGAGAAATAACTGAGCAAATCACGGAAACCGGACTCCGGGCAATGACCTTTGCTTCCGGCACTGATGCAATCGTCATGGGGAGGCTCTTCATCGATATTTCCAATGCAAACGGCAACTGTCTGAATGCAGTCCTTGCAAAAAACTCCCTTACCTTCCGGTTATAGAGTTCTGTTCCCAAAACGGAAAATCCAAGGATTACAATCATTGCCCTGAAGTTCATCTGAACCCCAATTTCCAGACCTCTAATCCAGTCATCAGACTGAATCTTGCCGATTACAAATGCGGACGCCATCGTTATAACCACAAAAAAGATCCAGATACGTGGCCTTGAAAGCTGTCTCAGAGCCCTTTTATATCTTAATATCCATACGGTGACGATGGCTGCTATTGCGATGCTCCAGACCGGCCAACTGGCATGGTTCAGGAGGTAAAAAGCGGTTATTATCAGCCCGAGATTTAAGAACAACCATGAAACTGAATAATTAAATTTCTGACGGTCAGCACTTATTACATTACTATTTTTTCTTGCATGTCCCTGCCGGTATGCCGCCGGCTCCCTGACAAGACGCTGTCCGACCATCATCCCTATAATACCTGAAATAAGTCCCAGGCAGGCATATATGGCGGCAAGAACGAAAATGGGTGACCAGACGAGATCGAAATCAATGTTCAGCTGTCTCTCTGCATATTTCAGCAGGTTGGCATAGATATTGGCTATATTGAATCCATAATAGATAATGAAGATCATAATCTTCTGGAACAGGTTCCACGTCATGGCGAACATGGCGCCTGTGAGATACCCAATCACATTCCTTCCAAAAACCCTTGTGAACAGTTCAAGCATTACCGACTGGCTGAAGATTGCTACCATCGGGCCGAATATGACCGCGCTGGGCGACATTGTCTTCATTAATGCACAAATCAGTCCTGCCCGCCAGAACAAACCCCGCTCTTTCCATTTGTAGCTTGTCGAGATCATGATGATGATCCCGATGCCCGTAAGAAAGTTTGAACTTAACGGAACGCGCAGGTTATGCAGGAAACTGCCGAGAACAATCTCTGATGCTGCCCAGATCGTGCCAATAATAGAGGCTTTGATCCACTTCTCGCTTAGTTTGCGGTTACCCATTTGTATCATCAGCCCTTGTCTTCCGAAGTCCCTTCCCGCGGGAAATCCATTTTAGATGCCTGGTCTTCAAGGAATTTTTCCAGATCTGACTCAATACTCCTGAAGGCATTGATAAGGTTATTGCCGAATTCAGTAACCCGTGCATTTCCATGGTCTTTACCCCCGTGTCTTAGAATAACCACCGGATAATCCTGAAGTTTATTCATGCTCTGCACTTTGCTCCAAGCCTGCCGGTAAGGAATCTTAAGCTCGGCAGCAGCTTTGAGCAGTGTACCTTTATCTCTTATCTTCTCAAGCAGTTCTATCTTCCCTTTTCCCAGCCGTGACACTCCTTCAATATTTATCCAGAATCTACCGCGAACTGACAAAGCAGGTCTGGTCAGATCATGTTGTGTAGTCATGGGATTATGTCTCCTGTCACATTAAAACTCAAACCGTATTCCCTGGGCAAGAGGCATTTCGTTACCGTAGTTTACATTGACAGTCTGCCGGCGCATGTACAGCTTCCATGCATCAGAACCCGACTCACGCCCTCCGCCGGTATCTTTCTCCCCGCCAAAGGCTCCACCGATTTCGGCACCGGATGTACTCATGTTGACATTTGCAATACCGCAGTCTGATCCGCCTTCTGCCAGCCATTTTTCCGCCTCAGCCAGTATGGTTGTAAACAGAGTTGAAGAGAGACCCTGTGGCACATCATTATTGAAAGCTATGGCCTCTTCAAGAGAACCTGCCTTAATGAGGTACAGAATCGGAGCAAAAGTCTCTTCCTGTACTATTTTGAAATGGTTTTGAGCTTCGATAATTGTCGGCATAACAAAGTTGCTGGTCTCTATCCCGGGGCCGGACACTATGCTGTTTCCGTAAGCGAGTTTACCTCCTTCACTCAACGCGTTGCTGATTGCCTTTTTGTACGCGTCCACGGCTGCAGAATCAATGAGCGGGCCAATAAGAGTATTCTCATTCAGAGGATTTCCTATACGGCTTTCCAGTTGCCTGTACGCGTTGACCAGCCTCTCCTTTACCTTATCATAAACTGCTTCATGCACTATAACCCTCCTGGTGGTTGTGCATCTCTGACCTGCCGTACCAACAGCACCAAACACGATTGAGGGGATTGCAAGATCAAGGTTTGCCGAAGGCATCACCAGGGCAGCGTTGTTGCCTCCCAGTTCAAGTATAACCTTCCCGAACCGCTTGCCGGCCAGCTGAGCAGCGTGCCTTCCTACCCTCGTTGATCCGGTAATTGACAGAAGAGCGATACGCCTGTCTTCAATGAACCTGTCACCAAGTACAGAGCTCTTTGCAATCACAAGGTTAAAAACACCCTCGGGCACCTTGTTTTCAGAAAGGATTCCGCTAATGACTTTATGCACTGCCACGGCCGTAAGAGGTGTCTTGGAGCTTGGTTTCCAGACCACGACATTGCCTGCCGTCACTGCAAGCATTGTGTTCCACGCCCACACCGCCATCGGGAAATTGAATGATGTTACAATGCCAACTATACCAAGCGGATGATACTGGTCGTACATCTTATGGTCAGGCCTTTCAGACCTCAGCATCACACCGTTCATCATCCTGGCCTGTCCCAGTGCAAAATCACATATGTCAATCATCTCCTGAACCTCACCCATTCCTTCCTGAAGAATCTTGCCGGCTTCGATGCTAATGAGCCTGCCCAGGTCTTCCTTGTAATCGCGCAGCTTGATGCCTATCTGTCTCACAATCTCAGCTCTCTTCGGAGCCGGCCACTTGCGCCACTCCAGGAACGCACGCTCTGCCCCTTTGATCATCAGATCATAATCATCATAACTCGCACTTTGTACAGCAGCTATATCTCTACCGGTGGACGGGTTCTCAGACATAATCACCGGGCCATGAGTCTCAGACCAATTAGTCCCGGTACATATTCCACTATTGGTTTTTTCAATCTCCAATTTTTCCAGGGTAACACTAATTCCTTCTGCCATAACTATTGTTTTTTTATTAATTCTATAATGATGTTTCAAACATAATATCGATATGCCTTTTTTTTCATAACAAAAATCATAGTTGCAGTTTTAACTGGCAGATTCCCCGGTTTATATATAAGCCACAACGACTTTCTCTCAGTCTATGCTATTGATAATATGCATATTGAATTATTGCAATTTACTATTATCAATTGGAATCAGGCAGTTTATTATCATTATACTGACTATATTGAGACATGAATTCTGTCACTTTAACTCTCCTGTTCCATGGCTCCGAAGACAAGAAAATTAAATAACTGATTTTTCTCACGCTTTTTTACTCCGGCAATAAATACTTTTATTATTTATTGAGAATTGACTACTGCCATAAATGTCGGTAAAAATAAATAATACAGCGAATAAGACTTTTAAACCTGCTCAACAAAAACTGTTTTGTTACAGGTAGGATAACAGCAAGACGGTTGGTTGCCGCTTTTTTTATGGTATGCTTTATGAAACCCACATGTATTAAATATACAAACACGTATTAATATAATTTTCAGTCATGTGGGTTCCCCCGCTTGAGCGGGACAGGCATCATACCATTAAAAATAAAATTATATTATGATAATTTGCATATCTAAAAATGGTAAAAGACCATCTGGCAGAAGCAAATGAATTATTCAGGTCTGGTCTCAATTGTTCTCAGGCCATAGTTGCTGTCTTCAGTGAGGAACATGGTTTCCCGGCAGAGACTGCACTAAAGATTGCTTATCCCTTTGGACGGGGGATGGGTGGCTGCGGACATACCTGCGGAGCACTCACCGGTGCAATGATGGTAATAGGTATGAAATACGGAACCGCCAGTCAGAACGAAACAGACAAAATGAAACTTGCCCGTGAGAAGACCCGGAGGCTTATTGAAATATTTGAATCTGAACACGGCACAACCCTCTGCAATGATCTTACAGGTTTTGACCAGCGGAAGCTTAACGGACCTGAGCTTATGGCCATGCTTCCTCATTTTCACAACACATGCCGGAAGTTCCTGGAAACGGTTGTTACATTTCTTGAAGAAGAATTATAGATAAATAACTAAAGAATAAGGAGGAGTCTGTTATGAAGTTTAAAAAAATGTGGCTCAATATCAACGGAGCCAACAGGATGTTTGCCTGCAATCCTGAAAAGGATTCGCTTGCCGATGTTCTCAGACGGATGGGACTTACGGGAACCAAGGTAGGCTGCAATGTGGGAGTGTGCGGCTCGTGCTCGGTAATTCTTGATGGCAAGTTGACACGTGCATGTACAAAAAAAATGCGTAATCTGGATGAATACAGCAAGGTAATAACAATTGAAGGAATCGGGCAGCCGAATAATCTTCATCCTATCCAGTCAGCATGGATTATTGCCGGAGCCGTTCAGTGCGGATTCTGTACCCCGGGATTTATCGTATCATCCTATGCCCTGCTGCTTGAAAACAGTAACCCCACCCGTGAAGAGGTCAGGGAGTGGTTTCATAAAAACAAGAATGTGTGTCGTTGCACGGGGTACGTCCAGATTGTTGATGCTGTGATGATGGCAGCCGCGGTGATGAGAGGAGAAAAAACCATTGAAGACTTTTCATTCAGTCATCAGGAGGATGGCGAGTATTACGGGAAGCCGCTGACCCGCCCGACGGCTCTGGCCAAGGTATGCGGATTGGCCGATTACGGTGATGATCAGGAACTGAAGATGCCAGCTGAAACACTCAAGGTAGCAATGGTCCAGCCAAAGGTGGCGCATCATGCCAGAATCATCCGTATAGACAGCTCTGAAGCTGAGAAGATGCCGGGAGTTGAACGTATAATCACAGCCAAAGACATAAAGGAGGCAGGAGGCACCAACATCATGGCCGAGGGTCATTTCTTTGAGCGTACTACACTCACTGTCCCCACCCGCCATGTCCTGTGTGAAGACAAGATATTCCGCTATGGTGACGTGGTTGCGCTCGTATGCGCTGATACAAAAGACCATGCCCGTGAAGCAGCAGCAAAGGTCAGGGTTGAGATTGAACAACTGCCTGAATATCTGAGCTATCTTGATGCGGTCATGCCGGATGCTCAACGCATTCACCCATCAACACCAAATATCTTTGCCCAGCAGCCGGTGCTTAAAGGTGTGGGACTGGAAGAGCCGTCAAAAGTTGCGGAACTGATTGACAGTTCGGAGTACAGTGTTGAAGGGAGCTTTTACTCAACCCGTGAGCCGCACCTCTCGATTGAAGGCGACTCGGTTCAGGCTTACTTTGACGAGGACGGCATGCTCGCGATTCAGTGCAAGTCGCAGGGTATTTACTCCTCAATCGGCCGTATCGGAAACTCGGTAGGTATTGCAAAAGACAGGATCAGGATAATCATGAACCCCACCGGAGCCAGTTTCGGATGGTCAACCAATGCCGGCGACCTGTGCCTGGCTGCAGCAGCTGCATATATCACAAAGAAACCCATTGCACTCTCAATGAGTTATGAGGAACATCAGCACTTCTCCGGCAAACGTCGTCCCTGTCACTCAAACGGCCGTGCAGCATGTGACAAGGATGGAAAACTGGTGGCTGTCGAGTTTGATTATGGCATGGACCAGGGTGCTTACACTTTCGGGGGGGATGATGTTATATCAAAGCCCTCGCGCTTTGCCTTCTTCCCCTATAAGGTGCCAAACGTAGCCGGTCTCACACGCATAGCCATCACCAACCATAATTTCGGAACAGCATACCGTAGTTACGGTTCACCCCAGGCATATACCCTCAGTGAATCACTCATGGATATGCTTGCAGAAAAGGCGGGGATAGACCCGTTTGAATTCAGATGGAGGAATATTGCACGCGAAGGCGACCTCAATATCAACAGCAGTCCTTTCAGGATGTACCCGATGGAGGATATGATGAAGCTTATGAAGCCTCATTATGACAAGGCAGTGAAGGAAGCCAAGGAAAAGGATACACCCGAGGTTCGTCGAGGTGTGGGTCTTGCATGGGGTGGTTTCAACGTCAGCGAAGGGCCAACGGATGTTGCAACTGTACACCTTGAACTGAACGCTGATAACACCGTTACCAAGTATGACACATGGCAGGAGCTTGGTCAGGGTGGTGACATAGGATCACTCATGGTGACCCTGGAGGCTCTTAAGCCGTTAAAGCTCAAGCCTGAACAGATCAGGCTCGTACAGAATGACACCAAGATCTGCCCTGACAGCGGAATGTCAGCCGCCAGCCGCTCACACTATATGAACGGTAATGCAACTATTGCCGCTGCCAATAAGATGCTTGACGCGATGAGGAAGCCCGACGGCACTTTCCGGACCTATGATGAAATGGTTAAAGAAGGGTTGCCAACAAAGTTTGAAGGCAAATTTGCAAATATCGTTACCGAGGGCCTTAGCCGCCTTGACCCGAATACCGGGATAGGCGACCCGACACCTGCTTTCACTTATGCCCTCAACATGGCCGAGGTGGCAGTGGATACAAAAACCGGGAAAACCACCGTTACGCGGTTTGCCTGTGTTGCTGACGTTGGCAGAATAGGGAATATAGACGCAGTGAATGGCCAGGCTTTCGGGGGAATATCTCACAGCATAGGCTTCGCCCTCTCGGAAAACTACGATGATGTGAAAAAACATACAAACATAGCCGTAAGCGGTGTCCCCTATATTAAGGATATTCCGGATGAAATTATCCTTCTCTACAATGACAATTATGATAAGACCGGACCATTCGGTTCTTCCGGAGCATCTGAAGCATTCCAGGCATCAGGCCATGTTGCTGTGCTGAACGCTATTTATAATGCCTGCGGAGTCAGGGTTCATGAGATGCCTGCAACGAAGGAGAAGGTCAAGGCAGGTCTGGATATTCTTGCACGCGGAGAAAATATTGAGCCGCAAAAGAAGTATTTCCTCGGCTCTGACCTTTATGATGAACTGGAGAACATCAAAGCCAATCCCGTTCCATTTGGCGGTAATGACTACTTCAAACCCATAGGCGGAGCAGGAGAAAGATTCTTCTGATCATGTTATACCAATACCGTAGAAGCCCCCTTTCGCGGGGCTTTTCTCCATTTCCTCAAGGCAGGGAGTCTGAGACGGAAAGAAAGTGATATTCATTATTGATTATTATTGTAAGTTTATGGGGTAATCATGTTGCCCCAAGGGAAAATGGCATTCTTACACGAACTCGTCAAGGATTGTTTACAGGATGAAAAGGCATTTTGTACGGTAAAGTGCCCTTTTAACCTCGATGTGCGTGATTTTATAGGGAAGTTGCAACAGGGAAGGTATAATGCCGCCTACAAGACCTACCAGAACACCGTCGGGTTTCCCGGCATTGTATCCCTACTCTGCCCTGAACCCTGCAGGGATGTCTGCGCGCTGAAGGAAAAGGGAGGCTCCGTTTCATTGAAGTTGCTTGAGGCAGCATCAATGAATTTTGCCCGCAACAGGGAGCCGGATCAGTACAATATGCCTCCCAAGCCGGCACGGATAGCTGTTATAGGAGCCGGCCCCGGAGGCCTGGCATGCGCCCTGAGACTGGCCACAAGGAAATACAAGGTTACGGTATTTGAAAAGAGCGGACATATAGGAGGACATCTCAATGATCTCCCTGATGCAGATATTCTGATTGATGATATCAGACTGCAGTTCAAACATGAAATCCTTGACCTCAGGCTGAATAGCCGGGTGACTGACATCTCCGCGCTTGACTTTGACGCAGTCTATGTAGCCACAGGTATGCACGGAGACACTTTCGGACTCTCTCTCATCGCAGAGGGGCATTATTCAACAGACCGTGACGGGGTGTTCATGGGAGGCTCTGTTACAGGGGCTGATGTCATGCATGCAATAGCCCAGGGACTCAGCACTGCTTCGGCAATAGAAGGCTTCCTGAAAACCGGCCGGATGAATCATTTCGAACCACCGGCAACAGAAACAAAGCTGACATACAGTGCAATTAATATAATCCCCTCTGAGGCTGTCAGGCCTGAAAACGGGAAAGAGTATTCAAGGGAAGAGGCCCGTGCAGAGGCAAACCGTTGTCTGAAATGTACCTGCGATGCCTGTGTCCGTTATTCACCGCTGCTGGGTTATTTCAGGAAGTTTCCGAAAAAGATTACCGAGGAAGTTGAGGTCAGCATCAATCCCAGCTCTCTCGACGGGGAAGCGACCCTGGCAACACGCCTTATCTCAACATGCAACTACTGCGGCCTTTGCAGGGAGGTATGCCCGAAAGAGATCGATACCGGTGAGTTCCTGCTGAGAAGTCATTATACAATGCGGGAAAAGGGCAAAATGCCATGGGCATTCCATGAATTCTTCCTCAGAGATATGGAGTTCTCAACAGGTGAAGCCTCTCTTCTGCTTCAACCCCGTGAACAGGGTGAGCTGAAGTACCTTTTCTTTCCCGGATGCCAGATTGGGGCTTCTGACCCCAGGCTTGTAATGCGGAGTTATGATTTCCTGCTGAATAATTTCCCCTCCACAGCACTGTTGTTAGGGTGTTGCGGAGCCCCGGCCGACTGGGCAGGCGATGCTCCTTCACACGAAGAGGTATTGAAAAAAATCAGGTCGGCCTGGAGTAATCTTGGAAATCCGGCCATTGTATTTGCATGTGCAACATGCAACCTGATGTTCAGGAAGCATCTGCCGGAGATGAAAGGTGTTTTTATATATGACTTAATTGCCCGGAGTGCTGCCATCCCTTCCATTCCCGGAAACAAAACGGCTTCGGTTTTCGATCCCTGTGCTGCAAGACATGAGGATGATCTGCAGGAAGCAATCAGGAGTATAGCAACCAGGGCCGGTTTCAGGCTTGAGCCACTCCCGATGGAAGGCCGGCTTGCTGAATGCTGCAGCTACGGAGGGCAGGTTTCAGTGGCACACCCGCCATTTGCAGAATACACGATAAAAAAAGTTATAAACAGAAATACCAATCCTTATATAACTTATTGCTCAAATTGCCGTGATACTTTTGCCCGTGCCGGAAAGGAAACAATGCATATCCTCGACCTGGTCTTCGGCCTGGAGCAAAGGCCTCAGCCAACAGTATCGGAACGCCGTGAAAACAGATTGCGCCTGAAGACTATGTTGCTTAAAGAGTATGAAAATGAAGATTTCAACATGGAAATGAAAGAATCCAAACTGACAATATCCTCCGGTCTCAGGGAGAAGCTTGACGCCGGCATGATACTTGAATCGGATATCCTTACCCTGATTGAAACCTGCGAACAGTCGGGAAACAAGATCCTTGATCCTGAAAAAGGCTCATTCACCGGTCATCTCCAGATTGGGAATATGACATTCTGGGCAGAATACCGGGTCCTTGATGGCGACCGTTATGAACTGATCAACTGCTACAGTCACCGTATGAAAATTGAGGAGTAAGGCTATGGAAGAGAAGAAAAAGCTCATCTGCTTCAAATGCAATAAGGAATTGGTACCGAAAAAGACCGATTTCTCATATCTTGGTCACACCTTCTTTACAGAGATCCCTAAATGTCCTCAATGCGGTCTTGTCTATCTCTCCGAAGAAATTGTAAAGGGTCGTATATCAGAGGTTGAAATGCAACTGGAAGACAAATAACATGAATACCCGCGTTGAAAACCGGTTTGTCTCAGGATGCATGGTTTGCGGGAGTGAGCTGGTAGTGAAAAACGGCACAAACAAAGTGGCCTGTCATTACTGCGGAGAGCCGTATTTTACTCAGGTAACATGCGAAAATGGCCACTATGTATGCGACAGTTGTCATTCTTCAGAATCCGTCAGATTAATTACTTCCATCTGCAGGGAGAGCCGGGAGACGGATGCTGCCTTGCTGATGCAGGCTATCAGGTCACATGAATTTTTCCCTGTACACGGACCCGAGCATCATATTCTTGTGCCGGCAGTGATTCTTACAGCGCTCCGGAACAATGGTGCAGATATAACAGAAGAACAGATAAGAACGGCTGTTCAGAGAGGTCGTACCGTTCCGGGAGAATCATGCGGGTTCATGGGTGTATGCGGAGCCGCTACCGGTGCCGGCATTGCTTATTCCATTCTTACAGGGGCTTCGCCCTATGATCCGGAAACCAGACAGGCAGTTCTGAAGTCAACAGCTGCAGTGCTGGAAGAAATTGCGTCATACAGTGCAGCCCGCTGCTGTCAGAGAGATACCTGGATAGTGCTTAAAAAAGTATCTGAACTCCTCGAACAAAATCTGGGCCTTAAAATGCCCGTATCAACCATCCGTTGCCGGCAATTCAGGCTCAACAAGGGGTGCATACATGAAAATTGCCCTCTCTGGGATCCTCAGATCACTGTTGCTGCCGGCCATGGCAAAACATGGAGCCTGTGCCCCGTATGCCTGAAAAGGATAAGGGCAGAAAGGATTATAAATGAGGGAAAAGTTTACTTACGGAAAACCTGTGATGATCATGGCACCTTCCAGACCCTGATCTGGAGAGGTTACTACAGCTTTGATGACTGGACCGGCAGTCAGCACGTGCAGTTCTCCCGTGCTCCTCAGTGCCCCGATAACTGCGGACTTTGTGATGATCATCTCCAGAAAACATGCTGCGTGCTGCTGAATGTTACCGACAACTGCAATCTCGGTTGCACCTTCTGCCTCGCCAACCAGCAGAACGGAAAGAAAGATCCGTCATTGAGTGAGATTCGCGAATCACTTGACAACCTGATGGTTGCCGGGAAAAGCCTTGTCCAGCTCAGCGGAGGTGAACCAACAACACGGGCTGACCTTCCCGATATCATTCGGGCTGCAAGGCAGGCCGGAGCAAAGTACGTCCAGCTTAACACAAACGGAGTCAGGCTTGGAAGCGATCCGGAATATGTAAGAGCACTGGCTGATGCAGGTCTCTCTTTCGTGTTCATGCAGTTTGACGGAACAGATGATTTTATAAATGTTAAACTCAGAAACCACCCCCTGCTTGAATTGAAGAAGAGAGCCATTGAGAACTGTGCCGCGTTCAACCTGGGAGTGACGCTGGTACCGACGCTGGTCAGAGGGGTTAATACCAACAACATCGGGGATATAATCAGGTTTGCCGTGAATTCCTCTCCTGCCGTGCGCGGTGTGCATTTCCAGCCCGTGAGCTTCTTCGGGCGGGTGCCGCGCTTGCCTTCTGACGATGACCGGTTCACGCTTGACGAGCTGGTTCATGAGATCTCCCTCCAGACCGGAGGCAGGATCCATCCTGTAAACCTGCTCCCTTCACGATGTGACCATCCTCTATGCGGATTCCATGGCGATTTCGTGATAGACAGCAATCATGAACTGTTTCCTCTCTCTGAAAGGGGCTGCAGTGAGGGAACAGGCTGCTGTGATCCCGATTCCGCAGAACGTAACCGCGAATTTGTTGCCAGAAGGTGGCAGAGACCCGCGAAAGAAACCGGAAAAGAAACCAGCCGCTCAGGTGACCTGCATGATATGGAATACTTCCTCAGCAGAGTCAGGACACATGGATTCACCCTGACCGCGATGGCTTTCCAGGATGTCGGGAATATTGACCTTGCACGCCTGCAACACTGCAGCTTTCATGTCTATGACAAGGGACAGATGGTGCCATTCTGTGCCTATTACCTTAATAGCTGGCCCGGCGTTGAAGGTCAGCCATGCACATAATCAAATCCGGTGGAAAAGGAATCAGAATACAGCAATCACACATGTGAACGCCCGGGAGGACTGACAATCACCAGGAGGGCCGTGGAGTTCTGCGGGTTCCTTCCCGGGGCAAAGATTATTGACGTGGGATGCGGGAGCGGTCTCACTGTTGAATTCCTCAGGGAGAAGTACGGATTTGAAGCAACAGGCATAGATATCAATGCTACCGGTGAAAACAGTCATTTACGTGCTGCACAGGCAAGGCAACTCCCCTTTGAACCTGATTTCGCTGACGGGGTTTTCATGGAGTGCAGTTTCTCACTCTTCAATGATCAGGATGCCGCGCTGAGTGAATGTTATCGTGTTCTGAAATCAGGAGGATGGCTGATTGTCTCAGATATGCATGCCAGGGGCGAAGCGGTCAGGCTCACCGGTCGTCTTGGCCGGATAGACAAACGTGAGACAATTGAAAACCTTGTTTCATCTCATGGCTTTACTGTAAAGCTGTGGGAGGATTTTTCGCAATGCCTTATGGCGTGGTGGGGACAGATGATAATGGATCAGGGGATGGAATCATTTTGCAACAGCTCCGGATGCAGCCCTGAATCATTAAAACGGGTAAAAGCCGGCTACTTCCTGATGATAGCTTCCAAAGCAGTTTAAAGATGAAAACTCATTCAGATGGACGACTCTCCTGTAATAAAATGGGTTAAGGAAAAGACAGGCCTCCATGATAATTTGAATCATGAGACACTAAAGGCATGGCAAAGAGAAAAACTCTCTTCAGTTGCAGAGTATGCTGCAGGCAGAACAAGGTTTTATGCCGGCATGATTGACCCCTCTGCACCGCTGGAGGATATGCCCTTTACACTGCCTTCCGATCTGGCGGCTGACCCCCTTGCCTTCCTCGCCATACCGCTGAATGAGGTGGTCAGGGTAACCACGCTGGCACATTCAGGCACCACTGCTCTCAGAAAAAGGGTCTTTTTTTCAGCCGCCGATATTGAGCGAACCATAGAGTTTTTTTCCGTTGGCATGAGCACGATGACCCGCGCGGGTGACCGGGTCTCCATCCTGATCTCAAACCCAACCGAAAACAGCCTCGGTTCACTTTTGCGGACAAGCCTCTCAAGGATAGGAGTGGAAGCAACAATTGCTCCCGCCATCAGATCAGTCGACGAAGCACTGAAGGCCGCACAGGGTGCTGACTGCCTTGTAGGTATGCCCGGGGAACTGCTCTACATGTGCCATGCTTTCCCATGGCTTAAACCCCGTTCACTGCTTCTCGCCGGAGATATTGTGCCTCCGCCGCTGGCTGCCACCATCAGGGAAATCTGGCAAAGCGACCTCTATATTCACTACGGTCATTCGGAATTCGGTTACGGATGCGCGGTTGATTGTACTCATCACCAGGGACTTCATACACGTGATGCAGACCTTGTTTTTGAAATTATTGACCCTGTTACCGGGAAGGCTTCCACCCCGGGAGAATTGGGAGAGATTGTGATTACAACACTGACTGAATCAGCTATGCCACTCATACGGTACAAAACCGGCAACCTGTCGCGCCTGATTGACTCCCGGTGCCAGTGTGGCGGCATGACACACATGATTTCCCCTGTTGAGGGACGCGTATCAAATAATATCCCGCTGGGAAACGGCAGGCACCTGAATATATACCAGCTTGATAACCTGATTTTTGTCAACAGGTCAGTAAGAGGATTCAATGCATTCCTGAAAAATGAAAACGGAAGGATTACCCTTGACCTCGTGATAGAATCCAGGGAAAAGATCAGTCCGTCTATGCTGAGAGAGGCTCTTTTTGAGGACATCAGTTTAAGGGTGAGCTATGGCAACGCTGACCCCTTCAGGCAAAGAGCCAAAAGAAGAATAAAAGTATCCTGATGAATAAGAATAAAAATACGGCAGATACCTGCCCCGCAATTATTCTTTCTGCCGGGTTCTCGGAAAGAATGGGACAACCAAAGGCGCTGTTGAAGTGGAACCGCTCAACCACTTTCATTGAAAAAATAATCAATGAGTTCTGCAGCTTTAACTGTAACCCCGTGATATGTGTCATAAACAAGTCAATAGAACCCGATTGCAGAAGATTGAGGCTCCATTCACGCGTGAAGTTTATAATAAACGAACATCCTGAGTCAGGAAGGTTCTCTTCTGTAAGAACAGGTATCAACGAGATCACTGAAGCCGACTTCTGTTTTATTCATAATGTTGATAATCCTTTTGTAAACCGGGATGTCATCAGCAGACTCTTCGCCTTGCGTGACCCGGATGCGTGGTGCTCACCCGTCTATGCCGGCAAGGGAGGTCATCCCGTCCTGATCCCTTCCTCGGTTATAGGAGAGATAGCCGGTACTCATGATCTTACAACAACGCTTGCGGACATCCTGAATTCTTTCCCCAGGATTAACATGGAAATGCCTGATGACACGCTCCTGAGAAACATCAACACACGCGATGATTATAACAAATACTGGGGTTAATCTGAAGCAGTCCGGATTGCCTGATGCCCTTATCTGTTTTTCGCCAAGCCTGCCGTCACTCGTTAATTATACAGATTTTGCGGGCACAATACCTGAACAGGTGGTATCCCGTGCCAAACTCGCTGACCAGCCGGAAAAGCAGCTCAGGCTTTTCAATCCTGGTAGCTCCAATAATGCTTACTTTGTTTTCAAAAAGAATATCGGGAATTATACTGCTTGATGGTCCTGTGACAATCACCTTCGTTTCCGGGTTTATTACCGACAGCAGACCGTCAATAGTGTTGTTCACAAGTGTCATGCCGGTGATAATCACCACGTTTGATTCCGGGATAACTTTTGCATAATCCTCAGCCGGGACATAATACTTTCTGCATTCTTCATTCAGCGCATCCCTGTTCAGTTCAAGAACATACAACCTGCTGCCGGCGGCAGAAACTGCTTCTATATATGCATGGAATGCGCCAACAATGGTTACTGTTCCGGCTTCTCTCAGATCAATCAGCTCTATCGGGTCTTTGTCCTCAATGACCTTGTATCTGCCACTTGATATTATTCCTGACGATATCGCGTTCAATACCGCTATTCTGAGAGTATCTATGGCATTCGACAACCTCTTTGTCTCAAACAGCGATTTAACGCTCTGATTTCTGATATTCAACGGGGAAAAATCCCCGAAATCACGGTTTTGCTTTGTACAATGACGTTGCTTGCCTGATAAAGTGCTTGCAACACCATAACTTCCGTCTGTAAGCCTGACAGCAGTCAGGTGGGAACCGAAACAAACCTCATCAATCTTCAAGCCCTCAACCTGATTTTTATAGTTCAGATTAAGGAATTTATATATCTCATCCTGTATCATCGCGTGTTTTTAACATCAATAAGCCTGGCAAGGATACTGATGGATATCTCTGCCGGTGTAATAGCATTAAATCTGATGCCAATAGGCATGTCAACCCGGTTCAGTTCATCTTCGCTAAGAATCTTTTCATTCAGGAACCGCTTTCGCAGTGTCGCAATTTTATTCCTGCTGCCAATCATTCCCGTATAGGCTGTAGGTTTCCTGCCTACGGCAGCCAGAACTTCTTCATCCATCTCATGCCCGGGAGTTACAATGACGCAATAGGTATTCTCATTAAAAGTTATCTCCTCAACAGCTTCGAGATAGGGTTTGCATATTTGGGTGTAGCTGATGGTTTCACTTTTATCGAAGATATCCTTACGCCAGTCGATAAGGAAGGTTTCAAATCCAAATGCAGGCGTGTATTCCGCGAGTTGCCTGCCAATATGCCCTGCCCCGAAGATGTAGAGCCTTGCCGGTTTCCTAAGGGGTTCGAAGTAAACTGTCATCATACCCCCGCAGGCCATTGACAGATCATTCTGAAGATTGTACTTCTTTGACTGAGCAGTTTGTTCCTTTATGATTTCCACGGCATCACTGATCACCTGTTGCTCCACGGCGCCACCTCCAACGGTACCTTCATGGGCTCCGTCATCAAACACTATCATCTTCGCTCCGGCTTTAGCGGGTGATGAGCCAGTTACGGAGGTGACAATACATAAGACTGACTGACGTTTGTCTCTCAGGAAATCTGTTACTCTGAATAATAGGTCATTCATCCTGTCTGTTTTAGACATTAAAGATTATAAAAATTTTCATATCCGATACCGAGATCATATCTTCCCTGTGATATTGCAATTGGTTCGTCATTCAGGAATGTCTTCAGGTTAAAGTATCCTGACATGATGGTTCTGCTGAGCTCCTCATCCACGTATAATCTTTGAACTTTTTTAATAATAAGTTCTCCTTCAATAAGATTAAGCGCGGTAGTGACATTCCCTGTTTTCAATGTCACAGCCCGTCCCGCTTCCTTGAGATTAAAGCTTGTGTTATCCAGTTCAGTGAGGTCATAATATGTCTGAGGAGAAAACCCCTTGATTGAAAACTTCAGATCAACATTTTCTGAACCCATGTGGCCTCTTAAAATGATATTCAGAGTATCGCTGTTCACAATCACTTTGACCGGCAGGTCGTCAGAAGTGGAAACAAAGGGTTTCCGGTCAATGTATGCCCCGAAGGTATTATATCCCCATTCGGAATAGATGGGGAGACCCGGATAGTAAGGGTCTTCAATGAAAATGGTACCTGAGAGATTGAAATCATCAAGTTTATCACATGATGAAGAGATAATCAGAAGCAGTATGGCAGGAAGTAATATTTTAAGTGATTTCATATCAGTATTGTTTTTATTTGCGTTTAAGAGGGAGTTTAACAGACAGCCTGAAACCTTCAAGGTAATCAACATCAATAAAATAAAAATTGTTCCCGGTCAGCAGGAATGAAGGAAGCATCACCTCAATCGTGTAGTTCAGCTTGTCTTCCCTGCCAAATTTAAGGCCTATTGAACTGTAGAAGCTTGAGTAATTCCTGTTTACCGGACCAGCGATATTTCCAAGGACAACATCTTTTCGCGGGTTCATTATTTCTTCCCTGAAAGTGATATTCGCAGCTTTCTTAAAGCATATCACGCTATATTCCATTCCTGCCATGGCAAAAAATGATATGTTTCTGTAACGTAAGGGATAAACTCTTATCTCAAGAGGAATACTCAGAATGTAGTTACACTCTGTCAAAGACTTAACGCGGGCGAATTTTGTATCGGTCTCCTCCATAGAGTATCTCAGGTAGAAGAAATCAGAATTGGCTGATGCATACCCGGTTATCTCAGAGTTTATTCCGACAAAACGCAAACCTGTTGAGATATCGCTTTTGATTACCGGAAGGCCGTATTCATATCTTGCACCCAGAAGCATACCGGAGGTTGAGGAGGAAATGGAACCATCCGAATACTGGTTAACATAATAGTAACTCAGGTTTTGCCTGATCGAAAGGCTTTCCTTTATTGTCCCTTGTGGATAAATAAACCCTGCTTCAAACGAGACGGATTGCCTTCGGGAGGGCTTATTATTATCAGTCTGTGGCAGAACGGTTGTAAAAGGGAAAACCAACAGGATGATTACAAATATATTTTTTTTCATCAGAATATAGTTTTAACTTTAATAGTATGATGCCTGTCCCGCTCAAGCGGGGGAACCGCACATGTTTGAAAATTATATATATAAGTGTTTGTGTTTACAATACATATGTGTTTCAATCAGTCCGTATTACCAGGCAATGTTTTCGCGATTCCCTTTAGCAGTGTCAACAGCCAGAGTATCACGGAGTGTAAGTTGTTAAATCTCATTGATTTCTTTTTCTAATTGCTTTATCTGAGATGGTCTGCCGGCATGTTTTTTCAAAATGTTTCCGTTGTTATCAATTAACATATACCATGGTATATTTATTGAGCCGTTATTGTCGAATATTTTTATCAGCTCGTCCTGAAGTTCTTCATTTGCCCTTACATGATAACCTTCGAGATTGTAAAACTTAATCATGTTCTTCCATTGTATAGAATCCCTGTCACGGTCGATTGAAATATATAACATTTGAATATCATTTTTTTGTAACAAACCTGTCAGGTTTTCCTTATGGTTGAATTCAACTTTACAGGGACCGCACCATGAAGCCCAAACATCAACATAGATCTTCCCTTCTGGTAGTGTAGCGGCTACTTCTGCAAGGGAATTCTTGTTTTGATAATTATTCACAAATATCATTTTTTCACTGAATTCAGAGGGCTGATGAAATTCAACTATCTCATCAATTAATGGTGAAATATAATGGTTGAATTTGCTCTCCGGATAATCCGATTTGAAATTGTCAAACAACCCGACTAATTCTTTTTCATATTGTTTTTGAATACACTCCTGATACAGATAATCAGCAATGAAATACTCCTGGATTTCTGGGGGAAGATATTCTTTTGCCTTGCTTACCCGGTATGCTTTCATCTGACCTGACTCCATTACCGAATCAATCTTTTCTTTGGTGAAATTACCATTCATATAATCCTTAAAATAAATATAGGTCTCGGCATAAAAGTTGAACCATGGAGATTTAACGAGTACAGGATTAGAAATCAGAGATTGATCAAATGTTTCTATCCATAGATTTCTAAAATCATCCGGAAATGATTTCACCGCTCCTTGAATGACCATCAAGTCCTTTATCCAGGCTATGGTCGATAATATTGCATCGTAATACGCGTTCCTGTCGTTTTTTATAAGTTCAAACACACCTGGAGATATCATTTTGTCGGCCAGGAATTTTTCAAAAACTGCAATTTCATCAGTTCTTCTCTGATCAATTGTTGTTTTGATTTTGGCAGCCAGAGTATCACGAAGAAACTCACCGGCTCCTATCTGAATATGAACAGGTGAGGGCAGCTTATTGTAGGCTTCCTGAACCGAAGAATATTTTCCGCTTACAGAAAATGGTGTTTCTTTATTATTCAAATCAAGACGAACATTATATGATTTCCCCGGTTCGGAAATCAATGTCCCCTGTACATTGTTTATCATCAATTTGATAAACACTTCTTCTTCGGTTTCGATTTCAATTTTAAATTTCCCAAGTGAATCGGGCTGAACAAAATCTTTAAAACCATAATTACAAACACCATGTACCGGTACCGTGTATTCCAATTTCTCCGGTATCTCTCCTGTTATTTCCCCCCTTATAATAATTTTCTTCTGATCCTGGCATGCCGGCAAGCTGATCAATAAAATGATCAGAGTCAAATATCTAAATCTCATATTATTATATTCTTGCTTTCATATATATTCTCTGTTACCATCTATTTTCACATGAGCTGTGCGGGAGAAAGTTTTGAATTTACCGTTTTTTATTAATCTCCTTTATATCTTATTATAAAATTAACACTATGACTCACCTCTTGTGATTCTGCCTCCAATGAAGCCTTATGCTCCGAGCGTCAATAATATCCGGGGGCGCCATCCGCGGTTTTTATATATTTCTCCTCGATATTCAGTAGGTTGTTTTTGACTATAAGACGAGAGACAGCCTGAAAGGTTGTCTCTCCAAATCATCATTTATAAAATAAAATCTGTCTGCTCATTAAACTTCCGGTTCAAAGATCTTATTTAACCGGCAGAGCATCATTTGCTGATGTTGCATACAATCCAGACAAACAACAAGAAACATTGTTGTTCTTATCATTTTGAATTGATTTTAAAAAATTTAGCTGAATGCTTTTATCTGCCGTACATCTGTTTTGCGGATGGTACCATTATAACATTCAGTTCCGGATCCGGCATGTCGGGATCCAGTGGAAAGATAGGCCTTACAACACGTTTATAGGGAAGGCTTTTAAAATCCTGATCAACACTTCCCCGAGTCTGAGCCATCACCCAATCGGCCTGCATATCATACCACTGTTTCACAAGATAACCCTGCTTTACCATTATGATATCCATTTTCTTAGGATCGATTCCTGTACCTGCCAGGTTTGGTGTGGGTGAAGATGTTCCCACGACCACGTATATGCTTCCCGTTTTAATAATTGCTATATCAGGAGATCTCCGGTACTGGGATGATTGCTGGTCGTTTTCCCGGGCAGGACTGACATATATTACTGTTCCTGATAAAAGAATAGGAGGTTCATATGAATTATCTGTCATTGCCCCTACATAAGCTTCAGCCTGGCCACCAACTCCGGCTTTTCGGGCGGCTTCCACCATTTCGCTTCCCGGAATAGAGCAATAAAGCAGGCTTTTCCCCTTTGGAGACTTAAATTCCGGCCGTTTCAATACCCTTGCCAGGGTCCATGTCACCTCGCCGGAACCGCCGCCACCGGGATTATCGCCCATATCGCTGATCAGGAAAGGTTTTTTCTTACTGGCAATAGCCAGATCAAGACATTCTTCGAGAGGATATCCCGGCGCTTCCAGGCTGAATTGCCGGCGTACATCCCAGAATCTCTGGGCAAGCTTTTTTGCACCGCTTTCCACCTGTGCTTTATCGTCACCTACTACCATAACCACACCCTGATTACGTCTCTCGTCTCCCCATACATAGCCTATCCAGATACCGGCATCCAATACACCGGGCATGGCCTCCACTTCAGGAACCATCGCGTAGAGTGATTTGGCAGGTTCCACCCGGGTACTTGTCCACTCACCGGAGAGAAGAACCGGGACTGCCACCCAGGCTTTATAGGCCGGACGTCCCTTTCCGGACGACAATCGATCAAGCAGATTAACCACTCCACGGCGATGTGATTGAAAAGCATCATCATGAGGAGCTGTACGGAATGTGGTAATAAGGTCAGAGTATAGAGCCACACGCCAGGAGACATTTCCATGGAGGTCCATGGTTGTTGTAACAAGGGCATCATTACCTATTATAGCCCTTACTCTCTCCATAAATTCCCCCTCCGGATCATCAAGACCATCAACACTGCAAGCCCCGTGATTGTAAAACCAGAATGCATCATAAGGCATGTTATTCCGGATAATCTCAAGCGCACTCTCAACAAAAGCCTCAAATGATTCTTTGGTTACCGGCCCGCGTCCGCTGCCTCCGCCGATTAAAGAAGGAAGCCAGATTGCAGACTGTCCCATAACGGAATCCTCACTCAGATAGGACGGCAACGATATCGGCCTGCCTACTATAGCCTGCCGGTTGGGCATAAAAACGCTGTTTTCAATCTGTATTCCGGCAATTCCTATACGTGGTTTCTTTTGCTGTGCAGAAGCATCGGTAAAACACAACACTGCCAACAGACAGAGATTCAGGAACAAAAATTTTATCTTCATTTTTTTGATTTGTTTAAATAATGTCATTTATAGTAAAAACGAATATAAAGAAAATTACCTTCATCAGAAACCCATCAATGTTAACTTCATTAATGCTTTTTGGCAATATACCGGATATAGACTAAAAGAAGTCTCAATTCTGGCTCAGGGATCAGAGATCAGGAAGTTTTGTCAGGGCTCATGAGTCATGGGGGAACCCTGATTTATTTCCACAGATTTGTAAGGAACCTGTAGTACAGCAGGTGTCGCCAGGTAGCCCAGTCGTGACCGCCATGGCCGCCCGTATAATATTCATGTTCAATATTATGTTTTTCCAGGGCCTCATGAAGAGCCACACATCTTCGTCCCATAGAACCTGAGGCTTCCTCAGTCCCCTGGCCGACAAAAAGGTAATCTACCTTTTCATTGACTTTGGGATCGTTTAAAAACTGAGCCAGCGAAGTTTCTGCATTGGTATCGCCGGCGCTAAGGATACCGAAGTTTGCAAACAGGTCGAGTGAACGGAAACCTACAAACATGCTGTGACGGCCTCCCATCGACAAACCTGAAATAGCCCTGCCTTTTGGTGACCTGATAGTGCTGTAAGCCTGGTCGACAAGTGGAATCACATGATTCCGCATCTCTTTTTCAAAGATATCGAAAGTCAGTTCGGTGTGCTTTGGATGATTCCGGTGGATTACCTGGTTATTGGGAATTGCTATGATCATGGGTACAGCTTTTCTTTCGGCCAGGAGGTTGTCCATTATAAAATTCACCCTTCCGTCGAACACCCAGTTGGACGGCAGTTCGCCGCTTCCGCCCAGCAAGTATAAAACCGGATATTTTTTCTTAGGGTTATACGCGGGCGGGGTGTAAACGTAAAGTTCGCGCTCACCATTTGTCACTTCCGAGTGGTAAACATGCCGGGTTACGGTTCCGTGGGGGACATTCCGTGCATCGTAATAAGCCGGTCCGTCGCCATGTATAATCAACTCGCTGTAGGGCGGCATGGCCGTAAAGGCGGCGTAAGTGTTGCCGGGGTCTGCAATCTGTACTCCGTCGACATTAAAATGATAGGCATACATATCGGGTTTGAGCGGCCCGATGGTAAGTGTCCAGATACCGTCTTCGCCTTTTGTGAACGGGAGAGCTTCCCTGCCCAGGCCGTTGGCGGTGTGTATTGCCCCGGAGGGAAGAACAACCTTTTGTGCATTGGGCGCCCTCAGACGAAAAGTAACTGTATTGTCGTCGTGTACCTCGGGCGAATTTACGGCCGCGCTGAACGGGATCAGGCCTTCGGTATTCTTTTGCGGGTTGTAATCAAGATTGACATTGGACTGTTGTCCGAAACTACGAAACGGGATCAGAATCAGTCCGGCAACGATGATAACATTCTTTATATTCATCATAGTATTGATTTTAGTGGTGGCGTGCTTAAGTGGGGGTAACCCGCGTGATCAGAAATTATATATTTTTTATCAAAGACAATAGCTTATATAATAAAGATAGAGTCAGAGGGACTAGCAACCTGATTTTGTTAATAAATCATGCAGCCATCTGACATACAAACATTAACAAATCGGGCCCGATTGAAGAACAACCGCGCCTTTTATTATAACCTACACAATGTCAAGTTTTTATCTCTTTTACTTCAGCCTGACATATTTTTCCACCCAGTGTTTATTGTTGGGTACTCCTGCATCATTTACAGGAAAGATATGCAACATGGTATCTTGTCTGAACTCGAGCCATATCTTGTTCTTGGTACCCTCATAGGATTTGTCAAAATGATACTTGATAGTTTCTTCATAAATATTCCCATTCAGTGTCCATGTTCCGACACCGTAGCGGTAGGTGGTTGCTGTGTCCACCTGGTACTTTCCGACAAAAATGAAATAATTGTCGTCCCATATTTTAGTCTGGTTGACAATATAGCGGTCGGAGAAATAATTGGTCACTTTTCCGTTATCGACCATTTGCATTTGGATCATTTGCCATCCGCCCTTGGGGTCATGGACGTGCTGCCGGTTGCATGAAACAGCCAGCAGGATGATCAGGCTTAAAGGAATCAAATTTTTCATACGAACAGGTTTTTGTTGAATACTAAGAAATAATCTATATGGATAAAAACACCGGACTATCTTAACTTCTGCTCTACGATCTGCCAAAAAACCCTGCCTTCTAAATGTATAAAATATTTCTGACAAAAAACCTGTTTTAAATGAAATTATTTGGGATTGAGGATGTGAATGGCATCCTCTGAAATCCATTCGAAAGTTACGGGTTCCTGTAGTCCTGAACCGGGATCCGTTTTGAGTTGCTGCATCTTCACCTTTACGGGCATTTCGATGCGGTAAGGTTTGCATTTTGTAATCAGGCTTACCGCCCTTTTTGCTCCTTCGTACAGGGCTTTGCGTGTTTCTTCAAAAGGATACAGGACGGCAGCTTCCCTTGATAGTCCTTTCTTTGTTGATACAGTGACAAGATCGTCACCGAAGAAGTGCCGCGCTTCCCTGCAGGTGGCATCATCACCCGTGACCATGATGAACGGCACATTGTAATGACCGGCTATCAGGGCATTCTGGACCAGCTCGCCCGATTCCACACCGTTGTACCAGTATCTGTTTTCTGATCTTGAGTTCTGGGTGTGATGGAGAACACCGTCGGGAGTACCCATCATTGCATGAAAACCCAGCATAACCATTCCTGAGAAGGTACTGTCGAGCTCTGACAGGTTGCCGGCGCCTGGCCTGGGAAGGCCGGTGATATACTTTGCTCCCGGCTCCATCAGGTGGGGAATTATACATTGCGTACCATGACCGTCGAGAACCACTATCTCATCTGCCCCTCCGTCCCTGAGACCTCTTACGACTGCGGCCAGATCGCCCATAAAGTATTCGCATGCCTGGATGTTAAGGGGAGAATCCTTTTCCCTGGTCTGGGCAAACTTGTAAACGCCGCTGATTCCTTCGAGATCAGTGTTCACATATATTTTAATCTGGGCCGTAGCCGGCCGGGGGATAAGCAAAATCAGCGCGGCAAGCATGCAGAAGCTACTGATCCTGTTTAGCGGTGATGCCTGAATTATTTTCATTTCGTTCTTGATTAATTAAGGAGTATCGGTTGAAAGTTCAAAGTAGGCTTTTTTTCTGAAAATCGCTTTTTGACAGCGGGATTTATTTCACTATATTTCCGCACATATTTGCATATATGAAGATGCAGTTATTTAAAAAGCTTATTCCGCCTGATAACTGGAAACTTCCTGTTATTCTTGCGCTTGGAGTCTTTACCGGTCTCGGGATCTTCTCCTTTCACATATCAAATGCCTCGTCGTACCTTGGGGATAAGCCTGAAACCTGTGTCAACTGTCATATCATGGCTCCGCAGTATGCCACCTGGAGCCACAGTTCACACCGCGAATGGGCACACTGCAACGACTGTCATGTTCCCCACGGCAATATCATCAGCAAGTATTACTTCAAGGCGAAGGACGGGTTGAGACATGCTTCGATGTTTACCCTGAGACTTGAACCGCAGGTTATATACATTAGGGAGGCCGGTAGGAAAGTAGTCCGTCAGAACTGCATACGCTGTCATTCGGAGCTTCTGACCGACAGCAGGCTGATGAATTACAACAGGAATACTAATGAGTTCAGGCGCAATCGCGATTGTCTCGAATGTCATCGCGTTACGCCTCATGGACGCGTGAACAGCCTTTCGAGCGTGCCCAATGCGCGGGTTCCGCTGCCCGGTCCCGTGGCACCCGGCTGGTTGAACAATGCAATAAAAGCTAAAAACAAATAATCCGATCCATATGAAGTCAATTCAGGAAATACTGAAGGAAAAGCCTGCTCTGGGGTGGCTGATATTTATTGCAACCGTGGTGCTTGTATTTCTTCTGGGGATGCTTGCATCGTCAATAGTCCAGAGAAGGGCAGAAGCGGTTTTTGCCTACACTCCGGAGGTTACTTTT
>Ga0302240_1000871_pt1 | contig 27140 bp, 28 predicted proteins | sample AAG_UR_His_MG_FD_193538 | JGI IMG/M metagenome (GOLD analysis project Ga0302240, IMG submission 193538) | Enriched activated sludge microbial communities from anaerobic digester in WTTP, New Holstein, Wisconsin, United States - AAG_UR_His | ecosystem: Engineered > Bioreactor > Anaerobic >... | reverse complement strand
AAAATAGAAAAATAAATGAAATGTGAATTTTATAATTTATTAATCAAAATATTTATTGAGTATGATTTTTGGAACTTATTAGTTAATATATTTATAGCTGTTGGAACTTGTGGAGCTACTTATTTTGCTTTATATCCTAAAAAAGAAAAAGAAATTCTAGAAGGATTTTACTGGATATATGATAATTTCATTATTGTAAATATAACTAATAAAGGAAAAATAAATTGTGTTTTTGATACAGATTCTTCCTTGTTGCTTATGAGAAATAAAACCGATATTGTTGAAAGTTATGAATTTAAAAATAAAAGAATTATTCCTCCTAATTGCACTACAAATTTTAACTTTACATTTAGCCAAACAGAATATATAAAAGCGATCAATGATTTTGACAAATTATCTTGTTGTATCAATACTAAAAATGGAACTGTCGTTAAACTTATAAAAGGAATGAATGATAGAGTAGAAATAAATAATTGATATGAAACTTAATTTTGATTCCAATCAACAATATCAAATAGAAGCTATAAAAGCTGTTACTGATATTTTTAAAGGGCAACCTCTGCACAGTGGCGAGTTTGAAGTCTCTTTTAGTGGCATTAATAATTCTTTACCAATGTTTGCAAGCGGAACAAGAAATAATGTTCTTATAAGTGAATCCCAAATACTTTTAAATTTACAGGAAATCCAAAAAAGAAATGGAATTGAAATATCCCAAAAACTTGATGGTTTGAATTTTTCTGTTGAGATGGAAACTGGAACAGGTAAAACTTATGTTTATCTGAGAACTATATATGAACTTAACAAACAATATGGATTTAAAAAGTTTGTGATAGTAGTACCAAGCATAGCAATAAAAGAAGGTGTTTTAAAAAATTTAGAAATAACAAATAAACATTTTCAAGATTTATATGATAAAGTTCCTGTTGAATATAAAGTTTATGATTCATCCAAAGTCTCATCTTTGAGAAGTTTTGCTGACAGCAATAATATTCAAATACTTGTAATAAATATAGATTCTTTTGCCAAAGATGAAAACATAGTAAATAAAAATAATGATAAACTTACCGGTAAACAACCTATAGAATTTATACAGATAACAAATCCTATTGTTATTGTAGATGAACCTCAAAACATGGAAACAGATATAAGAAAAAAAGCTATTGCCAATTTAAATCCTGCTTGTACTCTAAGATATTCCGCTACACATAAAAATCTTTATAATTTAGTTTATAGTTTAAACCCTGTAAAAGCCTATGATATGGGACTTGTTAAACAAATAGAAGTTGATTCTGTAATATCTCAAGATGATCATAATAGTGCTTTTATAGAGTTGGAAAAATTTATCAGCAACAAAAAAAGCATATCTGTAAAAATAAAGATAGAGTCGCAAACTGAAACAGAAATAAAACAAAAAAACATAACTGTAAAAAGTGGAGATGATTTATATAATCTTTCTAATAAACGTGAAATTTACAAAGATAACTTCATATTAAACAATATTGATGTGACCGAAGGGTTTATTGAATTCGCAAATGGAATAGTAATCAGAACTGGACAAAACAACAGTCCTATAAGAGATGAGATAATGAAATCTCAAATCGAAAGCACAATAAGAGAGCATCTTTCAAAAGAAAAACAACTAAATCCCAAAGGAATTAAAGTTTTATCTTTGTTTTTTATTGATAAAGTTGCTAATTACAGGGGATATGATAATAACAGTAATATTCTAAAAGGGAAAATATATAAATGGTTTGAAGAAATTTATAATAAATTAATTACATTAGAACAATATAAGAATATTGCTAAATTTGACATTGATAAAATACATAATGGATATTTCTCTCAAGATAAAAAAGGGAATTTAAAAGATTCCAGTGGAGAAACTAAAGACGACAATGATACATACAAATTAATTATGCAAGATAAAGAGAAATTGTTGGATATCAATAATCCTTTAAAATTTATATTTAGCCATTCTGCATTAAGAGAAGGATGGGATAATCCAAATGTATTTCAAATATGCACTCTAAACGAAACTAAATCTATAATGAAAAAGAGACAAGAAATAGGAAGAGGTTTAAGATTAGCTGTTGATAACAACGGCAATAGAATATACGATAAAAATATTAATAAATTGACTGTAATTGCAAATGAAACTTATAAAGATTTTGCTTTTAATTTACAGAAAGAAATAGAAGATGATTGCAATGTTTCTTTTGAGGGAAGAATAAAAGAAAAAAGAAAAAGAAAAACTGTGAAATTAAAAAAAGGGTTTGAACTGGATAAAAATTTTATTGAACTATGGAATAAAATAAAATATAAAACAACATATAGAGTTGATTATGATTCACAAGATATTATTAATAAAGCATGTGAAAGAATTGAAGAAATAAAAGACATTATAAAGACACCTCAAATAATCTCACAAAAAACAAGTTTGCAAATTAATGAAATTGGCATTTCAGGGCAAGCACTATCAACATATTCAAAAAATGTTGATATATCTTTTGAAATTCCCAATATTATTGACTATATACAATCAAGATTATCTTCAAAACTGACGAGAAAAACAATAATATCGATAATTAAACAAAGCAATAGCTTTAAATACATCCTTAAAAACCCACAAATGTTTTTAGATTTAGCTATATCAAAAATTAATAATGTCGTAAATGAATTAATGGTCAACGGAATAAAATATCAAAAAATAGCAGGACAAGAATGGGAAATGATGCTTTTTAAAGATTCCGAAATAGAAACATATATTGAAAATTTATATGAAGTACAAAAACAAGAAAAAACCATAACTGATAATATTGTCATTGATTCTTTATCTTCTCCAGAAATTCAATTTGCAAAAGATTGTGAAAACAATGAAAATGTAGACTTTTTTATCAAATTGCCAAATTGGTTTAAAATAAAAACCCCTATTGGTACATATAATCCCGATTGGGCGTTGATATATAAAAATGATAGGAAAATATATTTTGTAGCCGAAACGAAATCAACACTAGATTTGGATAAATTAAGATTAGACGAAAAATTAAAAATAAAATGTGGAAAAGCCCATTTTAAAGATTTTGAAGATGTAGAATTTAAACACACCAAAGATTTACAGAGTTTAATTTAAGGTAAGGAGATACTAATGGCAAATCTTTTTTTAAAAAATAAAAAGATAACAAAGAGAATTCTTTCTACACCGTTTAATACTGAAGAAGAATTTGAAAAAATAGTTTTTGAAACTCCGGAAATACTTGAAGATATTTTTTTTCTTAAAAGACAAATTCGTGGTGGATCTAAAAATGGAATTCCTGATATAATAGGTATAGACTCTGATGGCAATGTTTGTATTGTTGAAATGAAAAATGTTGAAGTTGATGCTTCGATAATAAAACAGGTTCTTGAATATGCCTTTTGGGCAGAGACAAATCCTGATTCTATAAAAGCACTATGGTTAGAAGCTAAAGAACGCCCTGAAGATTTATCTGTCAGTTGGGATGATTTTGAGGTAAAAATAATAATAATTGCTCCAACAATATTACATTCTACTCTGGATATCGTTAAGAAAATAAATTATCCTGTTGAATTAGTTGAAATTAAAAGATGGGTTGACGAAAACAAACAATTTCTTTTAGTTAATAAACTTGAAGAAGATAAAAAAATAAAACCATCAATCACTAAAGGACTAGAAATATATGATAAATCTTTTTATCTAAAAATATATAACAAAAACAGTGTTGCTGATTTTTTAAAATATATCAAAGAAGTTGAAAACATAGTAACTAAACAAAAATGGCCACTCGAAACGAAATACAACAAACATTATTGTGGTTTTAAAGCTGGTTTTTTTAATGCTTTTGGAGTCAAATGGATTGGATCAAAAACTTTCGCTTTCTTCTTTAAAATTAGTCAAAATGATGCAAAAAAAATACCTATTAAAATGACAAGATACGATAATTTGTGGAAAGAAGCTGTTTATTATATTGAACCTGGAAAAACTCAAACAAAGAAATTTATTCCATTATTTAATTTGGCATTAAAAAAATTAACTGGTGAATAATAAAAATCTTCCTGATTTACTGTTGCTGTTAAAGGCTTTAAGATTTAGAGTGAAATGAAGTATTGAAAAAGTGCGGTGTACGTAAGTAAAGCGGAGCGAACGGTACATAAGCTTTTTCAATACAAAATTGTAGCCGAAATATTAAAGCCGTCATAGAGGTTATATGATTAAATTTAAATTAATCAGTCACATCTGCGACATCCAAAAACTCTCCACCCTGGCTTCCGCCATTTGGCACGAAGCCTTTAGCGAAATCTTAAGCCTAGACCAAATAAACTACATGATTGAAAAATTCCAGTCTTTTGAAGCAATAAAAACAGCGATTGATAAAGACAATTATGAATACTTTTTTATATCCGATGAAACAGGCATTACCGGTTATACCGGTGTTCAGCAGAAAGACAATAAACTGTTTTTGAGCAAACTCTATATTGCAAAAGAAAACAGAGGCAGAAAAATAGCAAGCGAAGCTTTTTTATTTCTTGAAGAGCTTGCCAGAAAAAGAAATTTAAAGAGTATTTGGCTTACCGTAAACCGCAACAACACTCACGCCATAGAAGTTTACAAATCAAAAGGCTTTTCTATTATCCGCACGCAAGTTACAGACATCGGCAACGGTTTTGTAATGGACGACTTTGTCTTTGAGAAAAATTTATAGCAAAAAATTTTAAACTTCTTTTAAAAAAGAAAAAACGTGGGTGGTTGACCCACAGCAAGTTACTTTTTATTACGAGTCTAAAAAGTTCAGGACAAGCTAACAGATATAAAGCAATTGTGTTAGCTGTCAAAACAGATGATATGCAAGGCAGATTGACGAAGTAATAGCGAGTCTATTACGAGGAAGTCTAACGAGGCAGAGCGCTGTTTGGGCGCTAACCCTTCGGGCTGCGTTACTTTTTGATAAATTTGTACATTTTGTTTGTAAAGTAGTGGAAACTACTCTCCTGCACAAAATATACAAATTGATTTTCAAAAATTTTAGCAGCACAAATATTTTATATTTGTTAGATTGTCCTCAAAAAAGACCCACCGCAGAGTATATTCCTTTATATTTTTTACTGCCATCGCTGAACTTGAATTTTCCTTACGGCATAATGAAACGGAAAATTCTTCAAACAAACAGCGATTAAAAATTTATCTATTTTAAATTTTTACAGTAAAAAATATTGCAGTCATGACATACTCTAATGCGGTAACTAAAAAAACAAACTAATACAAAATCAGTTATCCGAAAATTCCGGATAACTGCAAGTAACAGCAAACTACATAAAAGCAATGTGCAAAAAATACACACTGCATAAACATATATATGCTTTGAAAATATGAGATTGAATATAAAAATTAAATAGAACTATTCGGAATTGCCGAACAGTTAATTGAAAGCAAATATTTAGGATTCATTTCCGCTATAAAAAAATATATAATAATTTTATGAAAATTTTAGAAGAAGGAAAAACTTTCTTAGTATTTGCAGGAGCAAATGGCAGCGGGAAAAGCACAATAGCTGAAGAATTCTTAAAAACTGAACGATTTGATTATATTAATGCTGATGATATTGCAAAAAAGATGAACCCTACAGACATATCAAAAGTTCGTATATCCGCAGGAAAAGAATTTAACCACAGAATAAATAATAATTTCGAATCGGGTATATCTTTCGCGATTGAAACTACTTTGTCCGGTAATACATATATTTCTACTTTTAAAAAAGCTAAATATTTAGGTTATAAAATTATCTTAGTCTATACTTTCGTTGATAATCCTCAAGTTTGTATTGAAAGAATAAAAACAAGAGTACAAAACGGTGGACATTTTATTCCGGACGAAGATGTAATACGAAGATATTCAAGAAGTAAAATTAATTTTTGGACACGATATAAAAATTTATCAGATACTTGGCTAATGTATTATAACGGTTCGTCAAATTACATACTGGTTGCTCAAAAAGAAAATGAAAATGACATTGAAATTCTAGATGAAAATTTATATACTCTTTTTAGAGAAAATTTATGAATAATTTAGCAGTCTATATTACAAAAATAGGTTCCCGTGCTGTTCGAAAGGCACAAGATGAAAATACCAAAAAAGGTATTCCGAACGTATATTCTATTAACGGAAAAATAGTTTACCAAATGCCTGACGGAAGAATTACCGAAAAATCACCTTTTAAAAAAATTTAAAATTTATTTCTTGTTTATCTTATAACCTTATCTGTTTTGGTAAAGTTATTTTTTTATTGTAAGTAATAAAAACAAAATACCAGTTTTCCCTAAATTTCCATATTATTTTCAGATTTTCAACTTTTCTTTATCTGTTGTTGTCGTTTTAGGATTCAAGATTTGAGCTGAAATATCGTATTGGTCGTTTTTAAAGGCTTTAAGTTTTCGTAATGAAATGAAGTATTTTCAAAGTGAAGTTTACATAAGTGAAGCGGTAAATGAGCTTTGAAAATACAAAATTGAATAGAAAAATTAAAGCCGCTATAGGTATCCAAAAAAAATGCTTCCCTCAGCCCGGAAGGGAGAGATAATCTTTATTTTTTTGTTATCCCTGTGCCCCCATCTTTTTCAAGATGTTCCCGAGAGTTAAAGGAAGCATTTATATTCTAGTACATGATTAAAAAATGTCAATAGTTTTATTTAGGACAGATTTTATAAACCCATTCGGAATAAGAATCTATGAAATTTTTTAAAAATTTGGATATGGATTCATTTGTGATATTGGCACTTTCGTCAAACCAGCTTGCCGCGTTGCCGATATAAGCTTCCGGTTGCTGCATGATCGGAATATTAAGGAACACAAATATTTGTCTCAAATGATGGTTGGCGCCAAATCCCCCCATTGCCCCCTGCGAAACGCTTATTACAGCTCCGGGTTTGCCGTTCCAAACGCTGTGTCCGTAAGGACGCGAACCTATATCTATTGCGTTTTTTATCACAGCCGTAAACGAGCGGTTATATTCCGGAGTAACAAAAATAACGCCGTCAAAAGTTTTCAATTTATCTCTGAATTCCCTCCATGCTTCGGGCGGTTTTGAATCAAGGTCCTCATTGTAAAGGGAAAGATTTGATATTTCAAGAATTTCAAGAGAAAGCGAAGCAGGCGCAAGTTTTATAAGCGCGTTTGCCGTTTTTCTGTTAAAAGATTCTTTGCGGAGACTTCCTACGAGAACTGCAATTTTTTTTGCTGACATATTTTCCCCCTTTACTTTTAGGCTTTTATCATTATTAAAAGCATTTTAAACTTTTTAATTGCTTTAAGCGCATGCGGTTTGCCTGCCGGCATTATTATAAATTCGCCTTCCTTTACAATATTGGGTTTGCCGTCTATTTTAATTTCAGCTTCGCCGTCTATAATTTCAACCATTGCGTCAAAAGGAGCGGTATGCTCGCTTAAACCCTGCCCTTGGTCAAAAGAAAAAATAGTAACCGTGCCGGTAGGACGTTCTATTATCGTACGGCTTACTACTGCTCCGGTGTTATATTCAACAAGCTCTTTTGTTTTTATTGCTTTTGCTTTCAAGTCTTCTTTTTCCATATTTTCCCTCCTGACAGCATTTTAATATTTTTGGCAGTTTTATCTATTATATTCAATATTGAAATATACATCAATAACAACTGAAGTTGGGAAGTTTAGCCGCTTGGGTTTTTGCCACGTTTAGCACGTCTATGAGCGAAGTATTTTTTGCTGTAAAAACATTAAAATTCATAAAATGTTTTTAAACTCACTTGTCCGAAGAAAAATCCGTTTCATTAAGTAGTAAGGATTTTTCAAGTTGCGAGTTGTGCGGTAAAAAATACAAGCGAATGTGCGACTTGTGGCGGGTCTTTTTTGAGGACAGTCTAATAGATATAAGGCATTTGTGCTACTAAAATTTTTGAAAATAAATTTGTATATTTTGTGCAGGAGAGTAGTTTTCACTACTTTACAAACAAAATGTGCAAATTTATCAAAAAGTAACGCAGCCCGAAGGGTTAGCACCCAAACAGTGCTCTGCTTCGTTAGACTTCCTCGTAATAGACTCGCTATTACTTCGTCACTCTGCCTCGCATATCATCTGTTTTGACAGCTAACACAATTGCTTTATATCTGTTAGCTTGTCCTGAACTTTTTAGACTCGAGACAAAAAGTAACTTACTGTGGGTTAAGTACCCACTTTATTTGTTTTTGCCTGAAATTTTATTCTTTTTTCCGATAATTTTTTTGCATACTTCTCATATCTTTTGAGCTGTGTAAGAATTGTGTAGGTATATGTTTTATTATCGCTTCCCGTATAGCAGATTGATATATGATTTTTGTTCGGATTTAATTTAGGCGGTATTTTGCCGTTTGTTTCAATGAAAAAACCATGCTCTTTGGCTTTTGCCATTTTGTTGATATCCCAGAAAGTATCGGGAATAACTGCAATAATACATTTTTGATTTGTTATAACGCCGGCTTCCGTTTTTTTTGTCTGCAAACAGAATAAAGAAGTTTTTAACTTCTTATCTTCGCTTTCCAATACTTCGAACCCTGTAAAATTGTCCGAAGCAGAATTGCCCGAATAACGGGTTTCAAACATTGTTTTTTCCCATTCACCGGCCTTCATAACAAAAAACGGTTCGCCTATATAATACTTTGATGATTTGCTTTCAACTACGGTTATAAGCATTTTAACTCCTTTTGATTATTATACCATAATATAATAAGTTACTTTTTGTCTCGAGTCCAAAAAGTAACCAAAAAGACCCACCGCAGAATATATTCCTTTATATTTTTTATTGCCATCACTGAACTTGAATTTTCCTTACAAAATAGTGAAACGGAAAATTCTTCAGACAAACAGCGATTAAAAATTTATCTATTTTAAATTTTTACAATAAAAAATATTGCAGTCATAGACATATTCTAATGCGGTAAAAAACTAAAAGATAAAACAGCAGAACAAATAGGCGTGCTAAACGTGGTAAAACAACAGAAGGGCTTTACAATAAAAATTTAATCATAAACATTAAAACTAAGAGAAAATCAGTTGTCCGAAAATTACGGATAACTCAAATAACTATAACCGATATAACACTATTGCTTTTACCAATATTATTTGTTATACTACCAATAGGATTGGTATATATGATAGAAAATTTATTAGGAAATCAAACTCTGGAAAAAATTTTATTATCCGTTGAAAGATACGGAAATTGTTATGCCTGTAATATATCAAAAACTTTTGATTTGTCTTTATATGCGGTACAAACTCAGCTTAAAAAAATGGAACTAACAGGCGTACTTGTAAGCAAATTATACGGCAAAGTAAGAATATACGAATTTAATCCCAGGTATGCTTTACTTAAAGAATTAAGAGCTTTATTATCAAAAACATTAGAAATTTTACCTGAAAAAGAAATAAAAAAATATTATATGAACAGAACCAGACCCAGATTACAAAACAAACCATTATGAAAATAGATTTCAGTAAACTTAATATAAAAGATTTGGCAAATGTTATCTGTGATATATTATTAAAAAACAACATAGATGTTGTTTTAGTAGGCGGGGCATGTGTATCAATTTACAGTAAAAATAAATATATGTCTTATGATTTAGATTTTGTTACCGATAAAACTTTAAAAGAACTTGAATCTGTTTTAAATACCATAGGATTTAAAAGAACCGGCAGATTATTTAAAAATGACAAATGTGATTATTTGATTGATTTCGTATCACACCCGGTAATGATCGGCAAAGAATATACCAAAGATTTTGAAGAAATGAAGACAAAGTACGGTCTGTTGAAATTGTTAAAACCTGCAGATTGTTTAAAAGACAGACTCGCAGGATATTTTTATTGGAATGATCCGCAATCTCTGGAACAAGCAATTATGATATACAATAAGCAGAAAAACAAAATAAACTTAAAAGAAATTGAGAACTGGTCAAAAAAAGAAAACAACATAGAAAAATATAACATTTTCATTAAAAAAATCATATTGTAAGCCAAATCATAGATAGTCTTATCTTACGACTTTAAAGGCTTCAAGTTTTCGCAATGAAATGAAGTTTTTTCAAAGTGCGGTGTACGGTAAGTAAAGCGGAGCGAACGGTACATAAGCTTTGAAAATACAAAATTGAATAGAAAACTTAAAGCCGCCACACAAAAAAACAGCTTCCATTAGCCTGTTGGAAGTTTGAGGTACTTTTTTCACTGGTCCTCTTCACTTTTCATCTTTTTCAAGATGACCCAACACCTACTGGAAGCATTTATAGTATAGTACCTGAATGTAAAACTGTCAAGGGTTTTTTACAACAGAAGTTGGGCTGTTGGGTGGATTTGCAAAGCAAACCGAAGTAGCTTGGAGGCTTGGAAGCTGAGTAACGACTTTAACGAAGCTTGTTTTTTTGCAGTTAAAGGCTTTAAGTTTTCGTTATGAAATGAAGTATTTTCAAAGTAAAGTTTACATAAGTGAAACGGTAAATGAGCTTTGAAAATACAAAATTGAATAGAAAACTTAAAGCCGTTATATCTCTTTTTATTTTTCGGCAATTATAAGCATTTCAAAATCTTCTGTCGTTAATTTATCGCTGCGGGAAAAAGCACCGAGTTTTGCTCCGTAAATATCTATTTTTTTAAACCCGAGCGATTTTAACAGCCATGTTATTTCGCTGGGAACGTAATATCTTTCGTTACATTTAAGTTCTTTTTTATTCCCCGAATCGTCTTCAAAAACTGCCGTGTTATGATCACGGAAAGTCATCAGGTCAAAGGAACATTCTTTACACTGCGACTGGCCTTCTTTCTGCGCAGACTCATAGAATTTACTGACGGAATGAAACAGCGGGAATAATCCGTTTAATGTTGTGAAAATCAATTTCCCGTTACTTTTTAAAGTCTTTGCAATATTTTTAAGTATTTCAAAATTCATCTCGTCAGTTTCCATAAGAGAAAATCCGCCTTCGCATAACATAATCGCCAGATCAAATTCGCCGTCAAACGGAAGATTACGCGCATCTTGTTTTTGAAAGTTAATTTTAAGCCCCGCATCCTGCGCTTTTTGCCTTGCCCGTTTGAGTTGATTTTCGGAAAGATCAACGCCGGTCACGTTATATCCTCTTTTTGCAAGTTCAATTGAATGACGGCCGGTGCCGCATCCGACATCAATAATCTTTAAAGATTTATTTCGTCCGATTTCCCGTTCAATAAAATCGCATTCTCCTGCGGTCCCTTGCGTAAAACATTCCTTGTCGTATTTTTGTGCATAATTTTCAAATAATGATTCATACCATTGTTTCATTTTAAACCTCTGATTAAAGACATGCTCTAAAAAACATAACGAAAAAGATTACAATCATTATAAGAACAAACCATAAAACTAGCGGTCTTTCCATTTTGTTTTCTCCTAAATTTCAAATCTTTATTTATGCATTTTAAATCTGTTACCGTTATATTATACAAATTTAAAAAGAGAAGTTTTGCTATTTATTTTGTATAATCTGTCAATGATAAAAACAATTGACGATATCTTAAATAACAGAGAAGTAATTACATATTTAGGTTATGCCGACCATATTTTTGAAATGGTCGGTTATAAAGAACACGGCATCAGGCATGCCAAACACGCTTCCGACAGAGCCGGTTATGTTTTAAAAGAACTCGGTTATACAGTAAAACAGCAGAATCTTGCAAGAATCGCCGGTTATCTTCACGACGTAGGCAATATGATTTCAAGAACAGGCCATGCCCAAAGCGGCGCGGTTATGGCTCTTGATCTTTTAAGAGCAGAAGGCAAAAATATAAAATATACGAGCGATATATTTGAAGTATTCGGAGCGATAGGAAGCCATGAAGATAAATCAATGCAGCCTCCGACAGATATTGCAGCAGCCGTTATTTTAGGCGATAAAACGGATGTTCATTTTGAAAGATTAAGAACGGAAAACCAGTATTTGAAAGATGCACATTCAAAAGTTGTGGGAGCATGTGAAAATTCCGAAATACAAATATCAAGAGAAGATAAAGAAATAACTTTACAGCTGGCTATTAACACAAAGATATGTTCCATCATGGAATATTTTGAAATTTTTACGCCGAGAATGAATTATTGTACAAAAGCATGCAATAAACTTGGATGCAATTTTAACTTTTATATTAACGGGGATAAGTTCATATAACGACGGATGTTGGGCGGATTTGCAAAGCAAACCGAAGTAGCTTAGCAGATGGGAAGCTTAGTAAAAACAATGTAGCAGCAGTTGTCTTTGCCAAGCCTCCAAAACTCTTAACTTCTCAACTTCATATATTCAGGGGATTATATAGTGATTGCAGGTTCATATCAGTTGTTGAAAAAATCAACTCGATGCAAGGCAAGGCTCGGTAAAGTTTATACAACGCGCGGAATTATAGATACGCCTGTTTTTATGCCCGTAGGAACACAGGGGTCGGTAAAATCGGTATCAACCGAACAGCTAAAAGACGCCAAAGCGCAAATCATTTTGGCAAATTCTTATCACATATATTTAAGACCCGGTCTTGAAATCATAAAAAAAGCCGGCGGCATACAAAAATTTAATTCGTGGAACGGACCTATGCTGACGGATTCAGGCGGTTTTCAAATATTCAGTTTAAATAATTTCAGAAAAATAAAAGACGACGGCGTTGAATTTAAATCGCATATAGACGGGTCAAAACATTTTTTGTCTCCTGAAATTTCAATGCAGATACAAAAAACAATAGGCGCCGATATAATTATGTGCTTTGACGAATGCACTCCGTATCCTGCAACTTATGATTACGCCAAAAATTCAATGCTTTTAAGTTTGCAGTGGGCAAAAAGATGCAAGGAAGAATTTTATAAAGACGAAGCGCACCTTACGCAGGCTCTTTTCGGAATAATACAGGGTTCTGTTTTTGAAGATTTAAGGAAAGAAAGCGCGTTAAAAATGCGAGAAATAGATTTTCCGGGGTATGCGATAGGCGGTGTTTCCGTGGGCGAATCAAAAGAGGAAATGTTAAAAGTTGTTGAAGCAACCGTTCCTTACCTTCCTGAAGATAAAGCACGATATCTGATGGGCGTCGGAATGCCGGAAGATATTTGGGAATCGGTTGAAAGAGGAATTGACATGTTTGACTGCGTTATTCCGACGAGAAACGGAAGAAACGGACAGGCCTTTACAAGTTACGGAAAACTTAACATTAAAAACGGAGAATTTAAAGAGGATTTTACTCCTCTTGACTCGGAGTGCGACTGTCAGGCATGCAGGGGTTATACTAAAGCTTATATTAATCATTTATTCCGTTCGCAGGAGATACTTGCCTTGACGTTGTTGTCTTTACATAATATTCATTTTATGATAAAATTGACGGATAAAATAAAAAAAGCGTTGGAAAGTGATACATTTTTTGAAGCAAAAAAAGATTTTTTTGAAAAGTATTACTCCAAAAAGGGAGCGTTATGAACAAAATTGTTTTAGTATTAATGTCGGTAGCGTTGTTATCTTCAAATGTATTCGCCGAGGGAGCGGCCGGCGGAGCAGGCGCGTTCGGCGGACTTATGCCTCTTTTGATAATTTTTGTGTTTTTTTACCTTTTCCTTATAAGACCTCAGCAAAAACAGAGAAAAGAACACCAAAAAATGCTTGAAGCCTTGAAAAGGGACGATAAAATAATTACCGCAGGCGGAATTCACGCGACTGTTGTTTCGGTAAACGGAGATATCGCCGAAGTTAAAATAGCCGATAACGTAAGAATTAAAATAGTAAAATCAACAATAACGACGGTTGTCGCTCCGGAAACGGCTGTTACTCCGGAAGTTATAAAATAATTTTTATTTTTCCGCAAAACGGTATAAAATGAATACAAAAGAACTTGAATTTTCGCAGGTATCGTTTGATGATATCAAAAGCAATCAGACGATTGACAGTTTTATCAGAGCGTCCAACGATTATCTCGGAGCGATAGGTTATACCGAACACGGATTCAGGCATGTAAGTTTGGTTGCGTCCGTTTCAAAAAACATACTGGCAACGCTCGGTTATCCGAAAAGGCTGCAGGAACTTGCCGAAATCGCCGGTTATCTCCACGATATAGGAAACGTAATAAACAGGCAGGACCACGGACAGTCCGCAAGCCTTATTGCTTTTGATATTTTGAAACAGCTGGGAGCTACACCTGACGAAATAGCTTTGGTAGCTTCAGCCATAGGAAACCACGAAGAAGAAATAGGCGAACCGGTAAATCCCGTTGCAGCGGCGCTTATTCTGGCAGATAAATCAGACGTGCATAAAACAAGAGTAAGAAATCCGAGTATGATTGCCGTAGATATACACGACAGAGTAAATTATGCCGTTGACAGATCTTTTTTAACTATCAATAAAGAAGAAAAACTTATATCTTTAAATTTGAATGTTGACACAAAAATATCACAAGTTATAGAATACTTTGAAATATTTATGTCAAGAATGAATATGTGCAGAAGAGCTGCGAAATTTTTAGACTGTAAATTTGAATTAATAATAAACGAAAGGAAATTACTCTAATGAACAAACTAGGATTTAGATTTGTCGTAACCGCATTATTAATCATTCTTTCGGGATATTTTTTATTTCCCACGTTTGAATGGTCAAAAATGTCGGATGAAGAAAAAGCTATGGCTGAAAAATCAAAAGACCCGATTTTGGGCAAATCCCTTAAGCTGGGGCTTGATCTTAAAGGCGGAACGCATCTTTTGCTTGAAGTAGACGCGTCAAAACTTGATGAAAAAACAACGATAAAAGACGCCGTTGACAGAGCCGTTGAAGTTATGAGAAACCGTATAGACCAGTTCGGAGTATCGGAACCTCTTATAACAAAACAGGGTGACAAATGGATAGTAATTCAATTGCCCGGCATAAAAGATCCGGCAAGAGCCAAAGAATTAATCGGAAAAACCGCTCTTCTTGAATTCTGTCTTGTAAACACCGATCCCGCGCTTGCGGACATAACCACAAAAATGAGAGAACGCAATTTAACTCCGCAGGAAGCAATGGCAGACCCTGAAATATCAAAAATGATACCGGAAGACAGTTTTATAGCCGAAAGCAAAGACGAAAACAGATATTATGTTTTAAAGAAAGCAAGTTTAACCGGCGCATATCTTGTAAACGCAAAAGTTGAACTGGCGACGGGCGGATTCGGTTATCCGCATGTTTCTCTTGAATTCAACAAAGAAGGCGGACAGTTATTTGCCGATATTACAGGCGCAAATATTGACAAAAATCTTGCGATAGTGCTTGACGGAATAGTACAGTCGGCACCTGTAATCCGTTCAAGAATACCTGACGGAAGAGCTATAATTGAAGGCAATTTTAATGCCGACGACGCAAAACTTCTTGCAACCGTTTTGAGAGCCGGCGCCCTGCCTGCCCCCGTTAACATAATAGAAGAAAGAACCGTAGGCCCGAGTCTCGGAGACGATTCTATTAAAAAAGGATTTACAGCGGCGGTTATCGGCGTTTTGTTTGTAGTAGTATTTATGCTGATATATTACGGATTTTCAGGATTGATCGCGGATGTCGCGCTTCTTTTGAATTTCTTTATACTTGCCGGCATTATGTGTTATTTCCAATTTACTTTAACATTGCCCGGTATTGCCGGTATAGCACTTACTCTTGCAATGGCCGTTGACGCAAACGTGCTCATTCTTGAAAGAATAAGAGAAGAACTTGCTATAGGCAAAACTGCAAGGGTCGCCGTTGACGCAGGATATCAGAAAGCTTTTTCCGCTATTTTTGACTCCAATCTGACTACGCTTATAGCGGCTGTATTTTTATTTCAGTTCGGAAGCGGACCGGTTAAAGGGTTTGCCGTAACTTTAACTCTTGGTCTGATTATAAGCATGTTTACGGCGATAGTAGTTACAAAATTGATTTATGATTTTCTGTTTAAAGAAAATTTTCTTAGTAAAATTAAAATATAATACAACAGGGGGACACCGTGAAGTTTTTTAAAACGCCAAATATAGATTTTATCGGCAAAAGATATTTATCTTTTGCGTTATCAATAATATTGCTGGTTTCAAGTTTTATCGCAATTGCAGTTAAAGGACCTGATTACGGCATAGATTTTACCGGCGGAACTTTAGTACAGGTTTCTTTTGATAAAGAAGTACAACTTGATGAAGTAAGATCCGCTCTGAGCGGTTCAGAAGATTTATCTTTTGAATTACAGTCAATAGGAAAAGAAAGTATTATAATAAGAGTTAAAAAAACTGATAAAACTCAGGACGAAATATCACAAAATGTTTTGTCGCTGCTGCAGACCAAATTTACGGGCAGCAATATAATTGTTGACAGAACCGAATATGTAGGTCCTTCGGTAGGCAAACATTTAGCCAAGCAGACAATGTATGCGTTTATGTTCACTTTTTTAGGCATTATTATCTATGTCGCATTCAGATTTAAATCCGGTTTATGGGGAGTAGTCGGAGTTTTGGCGCTTTTACATGACGTTTTCGGAACATTCGGATTGATAGTAATGATGGGCAAAGAAGTGAATTTAACGATGATAGCGGCTTTTTTGACGATCGCGGGTTTTTCTATTAATGACACCATTGTTTTATATGACAGAATCAGAGAAAACTTGAGACTTCTTGCAAAAGAAAGTTTCGGAGCAATAATCAATAAAAGTATCAATGAAGTTTTATCAAGATCAATTATTACGTCTTTAACCGTTTTTGTAGTTTCAATGATATTGTTTTTTATGGGCGGAGAGGTTATACATGATTTTGCATTAACGATGGTTATCGGAACGACTCTCGGAGTATATTCAACAATATTTTTATGCGCGCCTTTAACTTTTGAATGGGAAAAAAGAAAAAGAGACCGTTTTAAAAAAGCGTTTAAAAAGTAATTCTGTTTCGGCAAATCCAAATCTCAGCGTATATTTTAAACTGCGATTTGGATTTGTTTTTTTGATTCGCGGTTCGGTTTAAACATTGACTTGATTTTTGCTGAAAAAATCGGTAAAATATCAAAACTATCTTAAAAAGTACTAATTCCGACATAGCTCAATGGTCGAGCATCCCGCTGTTAACGGGAGGGTTGTAGGTTCGAGTCCTACTGTCGGAGTTTTTTTTTACGGCGTTTTTTTCGTTTATACTGCGTCATTCGGATGTTCGGGTACCTCCGGCTTCGCCTGTTCACAGTACACGCTTACATCCTCATTCCTTGTCTAAACGAAAAACGCTTGTAAAAAATGAATTATACAGATTTTGTTACCTCGTCTAAAATCAAAATAATGCATAAATAGATGTCATCGAAATTTTTAATTACCGCTCGGCTGTGCTGAGTATACCTCGTCTAAAATAAAAATACTGCATAAAATTATTCTTGTAGAATTTTAATTTTTACTTTTAAACTTTTTTGGCAGAGATGATTTTTTGAAGAGCGAGCATGTCTTCATTGTTGGCAAGGACCAACAATATGTCGGCTTGTTCTATTACGGTTGAACCTGACGGTAAATCAAAATTATTTTTTAAACTGTACTGAGTTAGTTTTTCTATATTTTCAGCCACATTTGCCGCAATTAATGTGTTCCCAAAATCTGTGCAATGCCCAAAAGTTCCGCGAAACATGTCTTTAAATATCGCTTCTGTTTTACATTTTTTTAATCATCTATAGGCAATGTCGGATATTGCATTGCCAATATTTTTGCGTTGGAATTATATTTTTGCAATTTTGCGATGTTATTTTTTTATATCGGGCGACACGGGATAATGATCTTTAATATTATTATTTGTTTTATCATTTAAATCAACACAACTTATCTTATACTTTGCCCTTTTTTTTAGTATAATCTCCATATAATGAATATTAAACTAATATTTAAAAAAATATTATTAATGTTTCTTGGCTTAATTTTAAGTTTGGTGTTTTTAGAAATATTTTTACAATCTGCTTCGTTTACCGTTTACCATATTAAAAACTACAAAACGTATTATAAATATAAAACCTTAAAAACAAAGGATTCTGTTAAAATATTATGCATAGGCGAATCCACAACCGGAGAACAATATCCAATCCAACTACAAAAAATATTAGATAATATCAGTCCCGGCAGATTTTCTGTAATTGACCGCGGGAATCCCGGACTTACTCTTGAAAAAATATCGGAAAACATTGAAGCCAATATAAAAAAATATAATCCCGATATAATAATTTATATGATGGGAATAAACGACGGATTTTATTCTCCCGTTAAAACTTCATTTAATGGAGATGACGCTTTTAATAAAACAAAAATTAAAACTTACAAATTTTTTTTACTATTAAAAATGCATATTTTATCCAAAATAAATCGGGCTTATACTACAGCAAATTCACATTCTAAAGATTCGATAAAAGATAATAATGATATTATTTTCAAACAAAATAAACTTATGGCAAAGTCTAATGACACTATAGCAATAAATTTAACTGAGGAAGGAAAAAAGGAATATACCTATTTAAAATTGACACAATCATATTATGATTCAGAAAATAATGCTTATAAAGGTTATGAAATGGCCGTTAAAGGACTTAATATGAATTTTATAAAAGATAAAAAAATCCTTTATGCCATTATTCTTCAATATAATATAAAACACGGAAATACTAAAGCACTAAAATTTTATGCTGACATGGCAATTAAAGAATCTGTTGATCTTTTTAAAAATTATTATGCATATTTTATATATGGGTTTATAAAAGATATGATTTCCGATGAACAAAAAAAGCAAGTATTGTCAGTTATGCCAAGGAAAGACCAATCTTATGGTCTTTTGGCGATAGAAAGTTTAAAAGAGGGCAATTTTGAACAATCCGACAAATATTTTATGTTGGCGGAAGAATTAAGGTTAAATTTCCCTGATAACACAACTTATGATCTTTACAAATCAATTATTAAAAAAACAATTATTTATAAGAAAAAGATAATTTGTATGCAATATCCCGTAAGAAGCGTAGAATCTTTAAAAAATATGTTAAAAAATGAAGATTATTATGATAAAATCACATTTGTAAGCAATGAGGAAACTTTTAAAGAAGCATTAAAGAAATATGATTATAAGGATATTTTTGAAGACCAATTCGCAGGTGATTTTGGCCATTGTATGCATTTCGGTAATAAGCTAATTGCAGAAAATGCCGCAAAAGTTATTATTGAAATTACAAAAAAATGAAAAAGTGCGGATGTATTTATCCCGATACATTCCGCACTTTTTTTGCATTGTTTACCAATGTTTTGAAACAGCCGCTTCCAATTCTTCCTTAGAGTGATATCCCAACATTGTTTCAACCACTTTTCCGCCCTTAAAAATCATAAGTGTCGGAACACTTCTTATTTTATATTCTCTTGCTTTTGTTTCTGACGCATCAACATCCAACTTTGCAACTTTTACTTTTCCGGCAAATTCTTCAGCAAATTGCTCAAGCACAGGATGCTGCATTTTGCACGGCCCGCACCATGTAGCAAAAAAATCAACTATTACCGGACTTGTCGCAGTTAAAACTTCTTGATCAAAATCTTCATCTCTTAATTCAATTACTTTTGACATTGTATTGCCTCCTTTCTGCTCTTTTATTTGTTTTTTTTCTGCTGCTTCGGATACGCTGCATTTTGAAAAAGGACATCCGAACAAACCGGCCCATGCAACTAAAACTGCTATTACGACAAGCGGTGCAAATTTAAGCATTTTCAAATCCTCCCATTTTCAATTATGCACATATTACAATATTTGCATATACTAATATACAACAATATAAAAAAAATGTCAATACGTTACATTTCCGACGGATATTACGCTTTATTATAAAAAATAAAATGCAATATTAAATTTTATTTTTGAGATTTAACAAAAATATCACCTAAAGACATGAAGGCTTTGTAATATCTGCCTAAAGCTTTATGTTTAGCCGTTTCAGGAGCGGGAGTAAGTTTTTTTGTGACGGAGTCAAAAGCAAAAGATTCTATTGTCCCGTCTGAAATATTATATTTGACGGCATCTTTTCCTTCTATTGCAAGACCGTCTATGTTGAAAGAAACATTTGCACCTACATTCAGCAGATCGTTCCCCAAAGCCTGATACTGACAATTGTAAAGAGATAAATTATAAAGCGTCGGCATTATATCCATATGGGAAGCGCTGATATCCGTATTTATATTTTTAGGTTTCAACTGCTTCGGTATATAAAGATAAAACGGAACCGCATATCTTAAAAACATATCTTCCTTAGAGTAATTTGAAAGCTCTCTGAGGTTATGATCGCCTGTTACGGCTATAATCGTATTTTGGGCAAATTCGGAGTTTTTAACATATGAAATAAATTTTGCAAGCTCGCGGTTTGCAAACTGGTACAGTTCAAAAATGCCTCTGTCATTTAAATCTTTTGAAGACATCATCTTTTTTATGTTGTCCGGTATTTCAAGTGTTAAAGGAATATATTTTTCCGGTTTTTTATAAGGAGGATGAGTTCCGGTAGACATAGCAAAAATAAATTTCGGCCGGCCGTCGGTTTTATCGGAAAGATATCTGCGTATAAGTTCAAAAAATTTATCGTCGTTTATCCCCCATTCATGCCTGTCTTGAGGCTTTGCGTCTATATTGCCTTCTCCTATAACTTCTTCAAAACCCTGAACTTTAAAAAAAGATTCAAGGTCTCTCCATGTCATGCTGCCACCGTATAACGCGATGGTATCATAACCCGCATTTTTATAAGGAAGAGCCGCGGAAGATGCAAAATACTTAAAAGAATCGGGTGTCTGAGTTATCTGGTTTGAAAGAGGTCTTTGAGGAATATTTAAAACTATGGATTCTATTCCGTGTATAGTTATAAAACCCGCGGGAAGAAAATTATAGAATACGCTATCCTGCTCAAAATGCTGTTTCAATTCGCCCATAACGTCAAAACGCGGACTGTTGTTTAAAACCGGCATTTCTCCGAAACCTTCCATAACGATAAGAATGACGTTCGGCTTTGCTGTTTCAAGGAATTTATTATCTGAACGCGTTTTTTTAACATACAGCTGTTCAAGCGTTGACACATATTCGTTTGACGGAAGAATTTTTAAATCATTTAAAAGAGAAGTCTCGTCTTTATATCCGAAAAACTCTTTAAGATTCATCTGATTTTTTGAATTTTTAATTTTAAAATAGACGGTGTCTGCCAAAGAATGAACGGGATTTACGCATAGTTTATTTATAAAATAATTCGGCGAAATCTGAGCATAAAACAAACCCAGAGGAAACATTGATAATGAACCTCTTGCCGCCATAAAATTTGCGGCTATTATAAAAATTAATGCACAAATTTTTGCAGGCTTTTTCCAATAAACGGAATTTATAATTCTTTCTTTCAGCTTCAAAGACTGGTAAGTCCAGAATGTGAATTTATATACAGCTGTGCAAACCAAACCAAAAAGAGCCAGCGCTATATAAACTCTGTAATCGGCAAGAATTGTTTTTATAAGCGCAAAAGTATCGTCTTCAAAAAAACCGAAAATTAAAAAATTATAGTGGTCTTTAAAATACGAGAAAAAACCGAAATCAAAAAAAATTACAAAAAATAAAAGCGAAAATATTATACCGTAATAATATCTGAAAAAAGAAACCGACCATTTAAAAAACCGGTTTTTTTTCAAAAAAAGACATGCTATAAGGATAAGCGTAATCGGAAAATTTATATAAGCAAGAACGGACAAATCAAATCTGAATCCCATCCAAAATGCTTTTAAAACGTATAATTTTAAAGACGCTATTTCGGTAAAATCGGCAAAATACAGAAAAAAAATAAATCTGTAAAGCGTTATCATAAACATAATGAAAATGTTAATCGGAAGAAGTATTATGAAACTGTTTATTATAACGTTAAAATCTATTTTTCTTTCCATACGGTTCTTTTACTGTTTTTTTAATTACTCCGACTATTTTAATATAAAAAAAAACATAAAACAATCTGCTGAAATAAAAATAAAATTCCGCCGGAAATATTAATTTCCGGCGAAATAATTTATAATTTTTTTTAATTTGCGGCTGTTTTTGCCGGAAACGGATTTACGAATACCCTTGCCGCAAGTTCCTTATCCATGGCATAAAGCAAAGCCGTATTTGTTCCTATCTGCTTAACCTGCTGCAGGATCTGCTCGGCGTTTGCTTCTTCTTCAACCTGCTCGTTTACGTACCACTGTATAAATATATAAGCGGCATGGTCGTTTTCTTTAAGAGCAAGCGAAGCTATATCGTTTATTCTGCCGGTAACAATCTGCTCGTGGGCAAGCGTTTTTTCAAATACTTCAATAATATTTTTAAAATCATAAGGCGATTTTTTTACATCTTCAAAAACCGGAGATGCTCCGCGTTCAAGAATATACTCATACATATGCATCGCATGCGCAAGTTCTTCCTGAGCCTGAACATTAAGCCAGTTTGCAAAACCCTTTAATCCGTTTCTGTCGCAGTATGCCGACATCGCAAGATAAATATAGGCTGAATAAAGTTCAAAGTTAAACTGTTTGCTTAAAGCATTCGTCAAATTTTCTTTTAACACAATTTGCTCCTTTATTTTTTTTCTCTTTTAAAACACATAAACCAGTCAAGACAGTATTTGTCGGCGGTCTTGGTTTCCATTCTTTCTTTTGCAGTGCCGCACGAACCCGGCGTGGGAATAATCACATCATCGCCAGGTCTCCAGTCTGCCGGAGTCGCAACCGAATCGGCATCGGCTTTCTGAAGAGCAAGAACTACTCTTTTTATTTCATCAAAATTTCTGCCGGTTGAAAGAGGATAATAAAGTACCAGTCTGATTTTCCCTTTCGGATCAATAATAAAAACTGCTCTGACAGCCTGCGTAGTTGACTGACCCGGCTGAATCATTCCGTATTTTTTAGAAATATCCATCTTTATATCCTCTATAAGAGGAAATTTAACTTCCACGTGTTTCATTCCTTTCCATTCCAGCTCCTGAATTTTTCTAAGCCATGCAATATGCGCGTAAATAGAATCTACCGAAAGCCCGACAAGTTCGGTATTAAGAGATTTAAAGTCGTCCGCCATGCTCGCAAAAGTCATAAATTCCGTTGTACATACCGGCGTAAAATCAGCCGGATGAGAGAATAAAATTACCCATTTTCCTTTGTAGTCCGTAGGGAAATTTATATCACCCTGCGTAGTTTTTGCTTTAAACTCAGGCGCATCGTCTCCGATAAGCGGCATTCTTGTTAAATTGTTTTCTTCCATTTTAATTCCTCCTCTGTTTATTTTTATTTCTGCATTCTCCGCATATTCCTTTAAAAACCAAATCATGCGTTTCAATTATAAAACCTTTTTTATCTTTAATTTTTTCTTCGATTTTATCAAAATACGGCATATCAACGTCTTCCGTTTTTGCGCAAATCACACATTTTATATGATAATGATTGGCTGTAAAATGATCATATCTGTCTGCCGAATCCGGCATTTCAATATGTTTAATTTGCCCTGTTCTGCTTAGGCAGTCCAAATTTCTGTATACCGTCGCCTTGCTTATTGCCGGATATTTTTTTTGTATTTCCGTAAATAACTGATCGGCTGTAGGATGATTTTTCATATCAGCCAAAGTTGCCAGCACCAAATTTTTTTGTATTGTTTTTCTTGTTTTTTTCATTATTAATATTTATTCCTTATTAATATTTATTATCAATAATATAAAATTTATATTTATTTGTCAACTTATCCGTATTTTTTATATTTTAAAACTTTTTTGCGAATAATTGATATTTACGGTTAAAAAGTATAAAATTTAAAAACACTTTCAAATATTTTAAGGAAAACAAATTGAACAGAAAAGATTTTTTTAACAAATGCGCATGCTCTTGGGATAACGACAAAAACAAACTTGATTTGCACAAAATAAAGACAGCCGTAATTCCTTTACTGGATTTAAAAGATGACGATACTATTTTAGATGTCGCCTGCGGAACCGGTATTTTTATTGAAACATTAAAAGAAAAATATAAAGATATAAAAGTTACAGGAATTGATTTTGCTCAAAATATGATAGATAAAGCGATGAGAAAATTCCCCGATACGAATTTTATAGTTACCGACGTTATTTCTTTGCCGTTTGAAAATAACGCTTTTAATAAAGTTATGTGTTTGAATGCATTTCCTCACTTTGAAGATAAAAATAAAGCCGTTAAAGAAATATACAGAGTGCTTAAAAAAGACGGATTATTTATACTGGCGCATACAAATTCAAAATTAAATACAGATACTCATCACAGAAATGTAGGCGGATTAATAGGCAAAGACATTTTACCATGTAACGAAAAAATATATGAAATGCTTAAAAATAACGGGTTGAAGAACATCGAAATTACGGACAACGACAATGTCTTTATTATAAAAGCATGTAAATAAAATCTATTTTTTAAACTTAGCTTGTTTTTTGCACATTAAATAAAACAAGATATATCCAAATAGCAAGTATGCTGTTATATATCCCTGAAAAAAGAATCTGAAATTTTGATATGGAACTATTAAAATTTGGATTATTAAAAAAAATACAAGAAAACAAACGAGAATAATTATTCGTTTCAGTTTTAATAATACTGCCATCGTAAATATTGAAAAATATATAAACGTATACCAAATTGGCAGATAATTTTTAAATGAATTTGAAATATTGGAATTATATTTTTTAAATAATTCAATAGTATCCGAATATATTTGTTGATTCAGATAAACGATTTTCTTTTTTATTAAATGATAATGTTGAATTGCATATTTTATACGATATTTTATATCATTAAGATCCCGGGTCAAATATGCCGGTCTTAATCGATCATAAAAAACACTAAACTTAAATTTAACAAATTCCCAAAAATACGTTTTCATAAGCTTTCTTGATATTACTTTAAATTGTTGTTTGTCAAATTTTGAAAGATTGGCATAAAAACCGACATTGTGTATACGCGATTTCAGTATTTGCTGAATTCGAAGATTATCAGATTTATTAAAATCAGCAAGAATATCTTTATTTTTGTCTTCAACTGCTTTTTCCAGCAGTTTTTTAAAACTATCGTTTAAAATATAAACATTCTTATAAGCGTTTCCATCTCTATCAATCATAACAGTCTTTACATAATGAGGGATGAAAATAAATGAAAAAAGAATAGTGAAAAATAAAAAAACAAGCATGTTATGCAGTTTCAAAATTTTATAATTTAAAAGGTAAAACATTAAAGGGGTTGCAACAAGCAATAAAATTCCTTCAGAACGAAAAGAGGCCGCAACCGAAGATATAAGTGCGAGATTAATAATATTTATATCCACTAAAATTGTTTGAGATTTTAGCCGAACAAATATAAGCCTGGCAAATAAAAGCATAAAAAAATATGAGTATAAAATATCTTTTTCCATATGCAAATTATATTGCAACACAAGCGGAGTTAAAAATGGTATATAAAAAAAATATACTGCTTTATCAAGTTTAAAGTATTCTTTCAACATCGTCATTATATACCCTAATACTAAAGATATTATCAAAAGTTGCATTATAATAATGCCTGCCAAGTTTGGAATAAGCATCAGCGCATATATTCTGAAATATTTGATAACAATACCTTGAAAATTCGGTGCCTCAAAACAATAAACCGAATCTGCAAAATAAATATAATACATTTGATCGCCCATTATAAACGGCCATACCAAAAAATGAACCGTTAAAATTATCAGAAAATATATTCCTGAAAATTTTATTAAATCTTGTATTGTTTTAGATTTTGAATAATTTTTGATAAGAATTCCGGCAAACTGCCACAGAAGGACAATAACAACTAAAAATAATCTTTTTATTAATATAATTTTTTTAAAATCGGTGCCTGTATATTCGAAAATTAACGGATCTGTATAAAAAGTGGCAACAAAATGGATAACTGCTATTATAAAATACGTAAAGTTAAAATGTTTTTGTATACATTTATATAAACCGATAAATATATATTCAATATCTTGAAAAAAAAGGTAAATTTCATTTTTAATTGTCATTGTTTTTGATATTTTACACAGCTTTTAGATAAGTTGTCAATACAAATAATAACCGAAAAACAAAGAAATTCAAGTTCCTATTAAATACGTATATATGCTTTATGCTGACGCCGGTATTGGCGATACGTTTGTAAAAGCACATTTTGATATGCATTCAAGATTTCCCGTTTGTAAAAAAAGACAGCAACCAAAGCATTATCGGATATTTAAATTTTAAAGATATTTTTATTGCCGATGAAATAAAAAATCAAATATATAATAAGAAAATGACCGACTATAAAACACGGAAAATAAAATCTAAATCCGGGATAGGGAACTATTAAAGTTATATATACAATATAAAAAATCATACAACCTACAATTATAAAAATTTTCCTCATACCGAATAAAATTGAAATCACAAATATTACGGTATAAATAAAAATAAAACTTTTTAAGATATAGTGATTGTCAGAAATATGTGCATTATTAGCTTTAAAAAAGTTTATAATTCTTGAATATATCGCAGGCCTGATTTGAATTATTCTTTTTTTTATTTTCTCATAAGATTCATAGGCATAATTATCATATCTGACAATATCGTGCGGATTTGGATTCAAATCTATGATGATTGATCCATTAAACAGTCTCGCAAATTTATATTGAACATATTCTTCAAAATATTCTGAAACAAGTTTATGCGTAATAATTTTAAATTTATTTTTATCTTTTTGAGGCAGATCTGTAAAAAATCCATCAGTTAATTCCGTTTTTTTTGACAATAATTTTTTTATTTTTAAATTCGTATCCGATTCAAATTCTTCCAAAATATCTTCATTTTGATCATCAACCGCCTTGTTTAATAAAATTTTAAACGTATCATTCAATATATAAACATTCCTGTATGATGCTCCGTCTTTGTTTAAAAAAACGGTGCTGACAATATTCGGAAGAAAAATTAAGGACATTAAAATACTAAATATAAAATACATCAACATTTTATTAAAATTAAGCGATTTATAATACAATAAATAAAGCATTACCGGCGTCGCAATAAAAAATATGATTCCGCCGGGTCTTACGGCAGCAAC
>Ga0302240_1000870_pt1 | contig 27145 bp, 18 predicted proteins | sample AAG_UR_His_MG_FD_193538 | JGI IMG/M metagenome (GOLD analysis project Ga0302240, IMG submission 193538) | Enriched activated sludge microbial communities from anaerobic digester in WTTP, New Holstein, Wisconsin, United States - AAG_UR_His | ecosystem: Engineered > Bioreactor > Anaerobic >... | reverse complement strand
TACCATCTTTAAAAGGCCCCTGTTTGAAAAGTATTTTCCCTGTCTCTGTATAAACTCCTTTGTATTCCATTATACCAGTCACAGAGTTCCATGCCCCATCTACAGCAATACTTTCTAAAACTGGCTTACCTATTAACTTTAATTCCTCATCTGACAGGTCTGATGCAAATATTTCTTTTCCAATAAAAACAGTGCTATTACTTTTAAAGGCTTCTTCTGCTTTTACCAGTGTATTAAAGGATTTATATTCTGCTCCTTTAAAACCTGAAACCTGTGTACTGCAATCTTCCCATGAGGTAAATATACCTTTATTCCTTCCTTTCCATACAACATAAAATTTCTTCTTTACCGATTTTTTATTTTTCATTTATATTACCTCCGATAAATATTATAACAAATTTTTAAAGTCTAAAATTTATTTTTACAAAAATTTTAAATATAAAGGACTTTCAGAATTAATTATAGAATAAAAAAATATAGTATAGAGAGAAAAATCAAAAATTAATGAAAGGAGATTGATTAAATATGGGATTTAGTGAAGAAGTTAAAACACTGGCTGAAAGATTAGTAAATTTAAGAGACAAACTACCAACAACAGAGGCTATTAAATATTCTCTTGTTATGCCTTTCCTGAAATGCCTTGGTTATGACATATTTGATCCAGGTGAATTTATTCCCTCCTACCCCTTAGAAAAAGATATAATCGATTATGTTATTCTCAGGAAGGAAGAACCGGAGATAATTATTGAGGTTAAAGGTCTCAAAGAAACACTAGATACATACAGACAGGAAGTATCCAGACACTTTACTACTATCGGGAAAGCCAGACTTGCAATCTTAACCAATGGTATTACCTATCATGTCTTTACAGACCTCGATGAGGCAAATAAGCTGGATGAAAAACCAGTTATTACTATAGACCTGGCAAATTTGAAAGAAGAAAGCATAAAGGAACTGGAGAAATTTAAAAAAGAATTATATAATATAGAAAATATTCTCCAGGAGTCTAAAAATCTAAAATATACTATAAAAACAAAAGAATATTTACAGAAACAACTTGAAACTCCGGAAAATGATTTTATTCTTTTTGTTTTACGGAGTATCTGTCTGGGAGGAGAATTAAGTGGGGAGGAAATAGATAGATATGGTGCTACAGTAAAAAAAGCAATTATTCACTTTAAAGATGATTTTATAATTAAAAAACCAGAAGAAGTTAAAGAGGAAGTTAAAGAGGAAGAAAAACCAGTAGAACCTGTAGCAGAGGAAAAACCAGTAGAACCTGTAGCAGAGGAAAAACCAGTAGAACCTGTAGCAGAGGAAAAACCAGTAGAACCTGTAGCAGAAGAAAAACCAAAAGAGGAGGTAAAAGAAGAAAAAGAAGAAGAAAAAGCAAAAGAAGATGGAGAAGAAGAAAAAAAGCGTAAAAAAAGAGGTTTATTCTGGTAACTTAGTAATATAATTAATTCTCCAGGGGCCCACAAATTGTGAGCCCCTGCATATATTTATTCAGAAAATATATGGTAGACTTTACTCTGAAATACTATAATAAGGTTATTTCCAATAGAGAGATATTTCCCAAGAGAGGGATATGTTTTAAGGAGTTCAAAATACTTCTCACTTAAGAACTTCACTTCTATTTTCTTATCTTCATCTTTATAGATACTGTCAGTCCAGGTACCATCTTTAAGATAAAATGTCTTATCTTCCACTGTCTTCATAGATGATGCTATTCCTTCGTTCTGAGCATATCCACCATGAAGTGACGGAGGAGACCCGGCCTGCAGAGTTTCAGTTTTTTCATATACCTGCATGGCCTTACTGGCCTGTACATTGTCTTTCCCTGATGCATCAGATTTACCCTTTGTCTCATCACCATAAACATAAGGCATATTGGAATATATCTCTTTATCATATTCAACAGGAGGAGCCTGACCTCTCGGTCTGGCAATCTCTTCCTTTATAAGAGAGGATGTATAAGGCGTAACTATGCCGTATTTTATAGAAAGATTTACTATTTCATCCAGTGTTTCCTTATTTTCTCCGTGTAATCTTATTTCATTTAACAGATAGCCTATTTTCCTTGTAGCCCAGAGACAGGGAATAAAAGAGTTATCAGTAGTGTTATCAGGAAAAGTTTTTTCATAAACATAATCCTTCTTAATACCATTTACTTTACCGGACATGGTTATGGCACTATGGCCAGTATCAGTATATCGTCCCAGAAGAATCAGCTGACTTCCTTTAAAAAGATCCTGTAATTCCCTGGGATACATATCTTTAACTCTTATTTTTCCAAAATCAAGAGAAAGTTCTGAAAGAACAGGATAATTGATTTTAGTAAAAAATGAGGAAATAGCAATTTCCATTTCTTCTCCCGGTTCCAGATAAGAAGTATAACCCTGATTTTGTTCTGCCATAAGATCCAGAAGAAGTGTATTAACATCACTACCAAGGCCAAAAGAAAAAATTCTTACTCCAGATTTATTCTCTTTAGAAATATTTTTAAGTATTGTATCCACATCGGTTTCACCCTGTGTGGGAAGTCCATCTGTAAGAAATACTATATAACGCGGCTTTTTATCTGCTGAAAACTGCTTCAAGCTAACCCTCAGGGCCTCATCTATATTTGTCCCTCCCAGAGGTTTAAGATTATCTATAAATTCCTTTGCTTTTTTTATATTACCTTCTGAAGATTCTATGAGTTTATCACGATACAAATCTGTACCGGAACTAAAATTTACAATATTAAATCTGTCTTTGGGGTTAAGATTTGAAAGACAAAATTTAAGAGCTTTCTGGGCATAGATAAGCTTATCTTCGTCAAACATACTGCCAGATGTATCAAGAACAAATATGACATCTTTAGGAAGAATTTTATCTTTATTTAATTCTTCCCCGGGTGAAGCAATAAGCAGGAAAAAACCTGGTTCATCTTTACTTTCTCTATAAGTAAGAAGGGAAAGATCAAAATCTTCCTTAGAAAAACTGTAATAAAGTAAAAAATCCTTATCACTATCATAATGAGACGTTTCATATCCGCCATGTATATTATGGTCTCCATTTCTCTTAATACTGATGGCATGAGTGGGGGAATAAAATGATTTAACAGGTATGGAAGATTTTAATTCCACTCCTATAGTAAGCTCTTTTAAAGGCCAGTCTTTAGAATAGGCAGTTAAAGGGAGTTTAAATTTACAGAGGCCAAGATCAGATACAAGTAACTGGGAATAATTTATGGCAATTTTTGTTTCTCCATGAGCCGGAATTGGATAAATTCTGGCCCGAAAGAGACCCTTGCCAATATTTTCTAAAAGAGCGGGATCCTTCATTTGTCGAACTATATTTTCATATATAGAACTTGCTTCATCCTTATCCATTATTTTACCTTCTACTTTTTTACCGTTTATATACATAGAAAAATTAGATATACCGGCATCAGGAGGTATAGGGAAAATAAGAGTGGCTTCCATATCTGAAGCAGAATTATTTTTAAGAAGCTCTTCTATTGATACCTGGACTGATTGATCCTTAATTTTAATATTAACCCTTTCATAATCGATAACAAAAATTTTATCCTTTTTTGGAACTCTTCCTTCAACAATATACTGTTGAGCCATAGCACAGGATGTAAATAAAATTAGAAAGACCAGGAAACAGAAAACTCTAAACTTCATAATAATACGTCCTTTCATAATAAAATTGTGAAACGTGAAACGTGAAGCGTGAGACGTGAGAAGTGAGACGATAGTATAATAGTACTTATACATGTAACCTTCTTTTCACTTTTCACTTCTTTTCACTTTTCACCAAATAACTACCCCCGCCGTGCCGTGTGTAAGACGGTTTTGAACCCTGAAATATTCAGGTGGGAACCCGTCTCTATGGCTCAGGATCCCTCTCTATGGAGGTCTTCACAACACCATTCTAGATCTCGTTCCCGTTGTATTTGCGTTGGAACAAAAACATATCTTACAATCACAAACAAAGCAGGGGAATTCTATTTCGTCTTATTAAATTAGTCGTCTATTAAAAACATTATTCTTGAATAATAATAGCACATAGGAGGGATAATTTCAATAGGATTAAACCATGAAAAGTGAAAAATAGTAATATAAGTGATGGGTAATGGATGAAGAGTGAAGAGTGAGCAGAAGTGTATATATATGTAAATTATCGTCTCACGTCTCCCGTCTATACATCAAGCTTTATCTTCAATTCCCCCAGTTGTTTTTCTGAAACAGTTACAGGTGCACCTGTAAGAGGGCAGAAAGCTGTTTGAGTCTTTGGAAAAGCTATAACATCTCTTATGGTTTTTTCTCCTGCCATTAACATAACCAGACGGTCAAGGCCCGGTGCAATTCCGCCATGAGGTGGTGAACCGTATTCCAGAGCTCGCAAAAGAAAACCGAATTTCACATCTGCTTCTTCCATAGTAAGACCCATTATCTTAAAGACCTTTTCCTGTATGTCTCTTCTGTGGATACGTATACTACCACTGCCAAGTTCCACACCATTTAAGACAAGATCATAAGAACTGGCTCTGACCTTAAGAGGGTCCGTATCTAAAAATTCTATATCTTCAGGAAGGGGAGAAGTAAAAGCATGATGTTCTGCATCAATTCTATCTTCTTCTTTATTATATGTAAAAAGAGGAAAATCTATAACCCAGAGAAATTTGAAATCTCCATATTTTATAAGACCGAGTTCTTCAGTAAGAAAAATTCTGAATTCTCCAAAAATACGATGGACTATCTCTTTTTTATCAGCTAAAATCAATACTAAATCATTAGGAGAAACAGAAAATTTCTTTTTTAAATTTTCTATATCTTCAGGTCTTAAGAATTTTTTAATTGAAGATTTTATATTATCTTCTGTAAAGACAATCCAGAAAAGTGCTTTTGCACCCATTTCTTTAGCTTTTTCATTCAGATCATCAAGTTTTTTCCTGGAAGCACCTCCGTAACCTTCCACCTTTATTCCCTTAATTATACCCCCTGAAGTAATGGTCTCGGAAAAAGCCTTAAATGCAGAATCTTTAAATATTTCTCCCAGGTCTTCCATTTTCATATCATAACGGATATCAGGCTTATCAATACCATACCGGGATATGGCCTGTTCATGACTGAGTCTGGGGAAAGGCCTTGGAATATCTATATTTAAAACATCTTTAAAGATACGGGTCATAAGTCCTTCAGCCATATCCAGAACATCATCTCTCTCTACAAAAGACATTTCTATATCTATCTGAGTAAATTCGGGCTGACGATCTGCCCTCTGATCTTCATCTCTAAAACACCTGGCTATCTGATAATATCTATCAAAACCCGATACCATAAGTAATTGTTTGAAAATCTGAGGAGATTGAGGAAGAGCATAAAATTTACCGGGATAGAGTCTGCTGGGAACAAGATAATCCCTTGCCCCTTCAGGAGTACTGTTAATAAGTATGGGAGTCTCTATTTCAAGAAAACCATTTTCAGCAAGATAATCCCTTGTAGCCTTTGTAATATTGGCTCTGAGTTTAATATTTGATTGCATTCTTCCTGTACGTAAATCCAGATAGCGATATTTCAACCGGGTAATCTCATCGGGGCGAACCTCTGAAGATACAGTAATGGGAGGGGTAGGACAGGTATTTAATATATCAAGGTCTTTCACGAGAACCTCTATCTCTCCCGTAGAAAGCTTTGGATTTACAATCCCATCAGGCCTCGGGGAAACCTGACCACCTACGGCTATAACATATTCATTTTTAAGCTCCCCTGCTTTTTCATGAATCTCTTTATATTTCTCAGGATTAAATACTACCTGAGTTATACCTTCACGATCACGAAGATCAATAAAAATAAGACCGCCAAGGTCTCTTCGCCTGTGAACCCATCCCATAAGGGTAACTTCTTTCCCTATATCTGACGCTCTGAGCTCACCACATGTATGAGTTCTTTTCTTAAATATCAAACATACCACTCCTTAAATTATTACTAGCTTTCAGCTTTCAGCTTTTTTCCTTAAGCTGATTGCTGATAGCTTTAAACACAATAAGTCTATTGCTACTGAAATTAATAATTTAACAATAATGAAAATTCCTATGCATTTAAATTATAATTCACTTTTAATTCTTAAAGAAAGAAAAAACTCCTTTATTTTAAAAATAAAAACCTGGATAAATATTAACAAAAATTTAATAGTCAAAAAGACTTTTTACTTTTTCTATATTATCTTAATGAGAAGAATAAGAAATTTATATATATTTTAATCTTTTTATACAGGAAAGTGAGGAGATTGCAAGATGGATTTTTTTAATACAATGATAGGAGAGAGACATAAATCAGGTTCAGTTTTCGAAATAAGATTAGAACAGGTAAAGGCCAGAGGTGAGAAATCTTCTCCATTTTATTTAATATATTAATTTTCTCACTTTCATTATAAATTAAACTTTATTGTTAATATAGCTTATCTTCTCATATAATATATATGAAAAAGAAAACACTCTATTCAACATCTCACTTCAAAGCCATCCATTATTTAACTGTCGTAAAGCCTCATAAAGAGCTATGGCAACTGATGTTGATAAATTAAAACTCCTGGCCTCACCCCACATGGGAATATAAAGGGCACAGTCTTCATTCTTCTGTAACATATTTGCAGGAAGGCCATGTGTCTCAGTGCCAAAAATCAAAAAATCTCCCGTTCTATAATTAACAGAGCTATAGGGTCTAATAACATTACTGGAAAAATAAAAAAATCTGCTCTCAGGGTAAGAAATATAAAGTTCTTCCATAGAGGAATAATAAAACATATTAACAAGATGCCAGTAATCAAGACCGGCTCTTTTTAATGTCCTGTCTCTTAAAGAAAAACCGAGATTTCCCACAAGATAAAGTTTTGAACCTGTTCCCGCACAGAGGCGGGCAATATTGCCCGTATTGGGCGGTATTTTTGGTTCATATAAAACTATATTCACATATTTTGCCGGATAATAGGTATCATTCTTTTTATTACAGAGTTCCATAACACTTCTCCCTTCAATCTGTCTCCTTTCAGATCTGACATTTTCAGAAGAAGACATTTCCTCATAAGAATATTCCCTTTCTTCTTCTATATCAATTGCAGGTAAAAACTCTTTATAAACCCTGGAAGAAATAGTTCTGATAAAAATATCTTTCTTTTTCAATTTTCGCAAAGATTTTTCTGCAGTCTTTCTGACCCCTTCATTACAATCCTGAAGTGAAATAAGAAGGGCTTCCATAATAAAAGAATGGGGAGGAAATTCTCTCAAAACACCTGATGCTGTCCTTCTTACAGAACTGTTTTCATCTTTAAGACAATCTATTATAATTTTTTCTCCTCTTCCAAGTTCTCCTAACAATTTTAGAACTGCAGATCTTATTTGAGAATCCTTACTTTTAATAGCATATAAAAGTAATGGTTCTGCCTTTTCTCCCAGAGACATAATAAAATTCTCTACAGAATCCTTTACAATAGCATAAGTATCTCCAAGCCCTTTAATGAGGATGGCCAAACCTTCATCACCAAGGCATAAAAGACTTTTATAATCTCTTTTTGCAAAATAATAATCCCCTTTTAACACTATAGTATCAGTATGCCAGTTTAATTTATCCAGAGACATAGCTGCAAGAAAGCGAACATAATTATGTCTGTCCTTTAATGCAGAAACAAGATCAGGAATAGCTTTACTACCCATATTACCAAGAGCTATTACTGTGAGTTTTCTTATATAACTTCTTTTATGTAAAAGAAATTCCTTAAGTACCTCAATAGCAGAGGGGTCTTTAAGATTACCAAGAGCCTTTATAGCTTCTCCACAGACACGCCAGTCCTCATCATACAGGGTCTTTAACAGGTCAGGGGTACAATTCTTATTTCCAAGTTTTCCAAGAGCTCTTGCCGAAAGAAATCTTACTTCCGGCCTGTCGCTATGAAGAGTAGAAATTAAAAAGTCAAAAGATCGGGGATCTGAAATTTCTTCAAGAGCCTTTACAATGGACTCACAAAGATCCTCATGTTTTCCCATATCTATAAGAAAAGGGACACAGAGGGGATTTTTTATTTTTCCCAGCACTCTTATAGCCCTTCTGCGAATCTCAAAATTTTTATCTTTCCTGATAACTTCCATAAGATGTTCTATGGAAGAATTATCCGGTATATCTCCAAGAGCTTCAACAGCTATAAGGCGCATTTCCGGTTCCCTATCATTTAATTTAGAAAATAAAATTTTTAGAGCTTCTTTATTACCAATTTTTCCAAGGGCTTCTACTACTTTCAGATCAAGTTCCCCATCACCTTTATTAAGAAGTTCCATAAGAGACACGAAAGCTCTCTTATCTCCTATTCTTCCCAGGGCTTCAACAACTCTCACACTGACTCTCAGATTATCAAATTTTAATGCTTTTATAAGAGGTTCCACGGCAGCAATATTACCGATAATACCAAGGGCATGGGCAGCTTTACAGGCCAGATCCCATTCACTGGAAACATTATCTAAAGCATCTATCAGTAGAGGAAATGCTTTATCACCGAGTTTAATAAGTTCTCCGAAATTACTTCTTGCAAAATAATATCTGAGTTTTTCATCAAAACTCACTGGAATCCATCTAAATTCCGTCAGTACTTCTGCTGCTATGGAATAAACTCTTCTTTCGGAATCACTTAACAATTTTACAATTTTATCTATAGCTCTTCTATCTTTAATTTCTCCTAAAGCCCATATGGCTTCATATCGAACATACCAGTTAGGGTCAGTAAGTGCTTCAATAAAAATATCAAAAGACCGGTCTTTAAAATTGTCAATCAGAATATCGACTGCTCTATGACAGACACCAAGATTTGGATCTCTCAGGGCCTTTTTTAATAATTCAAAGGTTTCCTCTGAAGCTTCCAGGAAATCTTGCTTTATAAAAGAAAGAGGATCAATTTTTATAGTCTTCATAGATATCCTTTATCAACTTTACAGCCCGATCAGACGCTCCTGGCTTATAAAGTAACTTTAAATTCTCTGACATAACATGGAGTAAATCTTTATCACTTAATAACTTCAAAACATATTTAGATACATCTTCCGGTGTGAGAACACCTGTAAGTTCAGGAACTATTTCTCTTTCTGCAAGAATATTTGGTAATGCTATAAAACCAAATTTCTTTGCTACATGAAGTAAAAGCCTGCCTTTAACATAAGACCCTCCGGGTATTAAATCCAGTAAACCTAAAAATCCATGAAAAGCTATTAAATCAGGTCTATTAAGAGGTGTTACTACAAGCATGGGTTTCCCCATTACTGCCCCTTCCAGACATTTTGTCCCCGGTATAGTTAAAAGAAAATCTGATTTAGCCATAGCTCCAACTCCTCCGTCTAAATATAATAATATCTTCACTTCTTCCTGTGTTTCAAGATATTTTATATTATACTCTTCAATCAATTTTGCCTTAGTGCTGACAAAACCTCTGGCCAGAGGAGATGATAAAATCTTTAAAAATACTTCCATTGAAATAAAAGGGGAAAGAGGAAAAATAAAAAAAGCCGAGGGTATTTCTTTCTTAATCAATTCTGCAATTCTCATAAAAAATCCCATAAGGGCACTTATTTCATTAAAACGACTCCCTGGCATACAACATATAACAGGTTCACCTGAAACAGGGAGAACATGGTTTTTCTCTCTTTTAATTTCATCCACAACCTCATCTACCACAAATTCTCCTGTAATCTCTATTTTATCTTCTTTTATTCCTTCTTTTAACATTATATCTTTAAATTTCTTATGAGGGACAAAATATTTAACAAAATACCTGTCGTACTTTTTAACTGCCCATTTATAACCAACTGCCGGTATAGAAAATCTTCTGGCCATAAGAGCCGCATGAAAAAGATCCCCTCCAAGATGAACTATAATCTGTGGAGGATAAAGAGAAAAGGCTTTCAACCTTTTACCAAGAATTATAAATTCCAGATATTCTCTTACTGTAACAACTTTATCTATAAAAGGCATTTTTAGAGCAACCCTTTTCTCCTCTCCAGAAGAAAAGACACATGGCAATAAAACAAGTATAATATTACATCCTGAGATATTCTTGAGCCTTGTAGCAAGGGGACGGGCCCATCCATACAGTTCTCCCGGGCTGTTTGCAGTAATTAAGACATTCATAATTTTTAATTTCTAGAATCAACATATTATTCCTTCCCTGAACTTACAGAGGATTTTTTTATTCTTTGAAGAAATTTATTAACGTGAAATGTAATATGAAACTTATAAACCCGAAAGAAAGGAACTTTTTATATGAAAAAATCATTTTATTTCTTACTTACAGCCTTTTTAATCATTAATTTTACAGGTGCGGCTTTCTCTGCATCAGTAAATACTAATAAATTTATTCAGGATCTCGGAAGTAATGATATGGAAAAAATAAAAATTGCCCAGAAACAACTTCTGTTACTTGGTAAAGATGCTGTTCCACCTCTTATAAAAGCCCTTGAAAACGAAAATACTCAGATAAGAGGTTATGCTGCTGTAATACTAGGAATGATGAGAGCTGAAGATGCAGTTGATAAGCTCATAGAATCTCTTAAAGATAAATCCTCCAGTGTAAGAGTAAGTGCCATATGGGCACTGGGAGAAATCAGAAATAAAAAAGCAAAAAAATCGGTGGAAGAAATATATAAAAATACTTCAGGCCTTGAAAAACTTTCTTCTACAGTTACACTCATACATCTGGGACAGCCTGAAAAGATTACTGTTGTCATAGAATTTCTTATGAATGAAAACGGATATGTAAGAAGAACTGCCGCAAATGCCCTGGCAGAGATAAGAGGTGAACCTGAAGGGGATTATGAAGAAGTAAATAAACTCCTTTATAAATTGATAAATCCGAATACTTCTAAAGAGAACCTGGAAACAGCAAGTAAAACCCTTCTGGGTAAAAAACTCCGGGCAGTCTATCCTCTTATAGAAGCACTTAATGATACAAATCAGGATATAAGAGCCACTGCTGCCATGTATCTCGGGCAGATTGATAACGAAATTGCCATAATACCTTTAGGTATAACACTTACAAAAGACTCTTTATCTTATGTAAGATCCAGTGCCGCCCTGGCACTGAAGAAATTAAAGGATGAAAGAGGTCTTCCCTATCTGAAAGAAGCTCTTTCGAAAGAAAAAGATAAGAAAGTAAAGACTGATATAGAAAGCGCTATAAAAGCTATTAAAAAGTAAATGAATAGCAGTCAATTTTCAGCTTTATTACCTGATCTGATTGTTGAAAGCTGACTGCTTTCAAAACCTCTTATAAAAGCTTCCAGATTCTTTTCTACCACTCTGGCTTTACCAATTTTACTGATGGATTTCTCTGCTGCTTCTCTGGTTAATCCCTGTTCTTCAGAAGCGATATAACATCCCAGAAGAACAAGATTTGCTGAAGAAGAGGAAGAAATTTCTGTAGCCATATCTGTGGCATTAATGGTTACTGCAGAAACATTACGTTTTAAAAGTATTTCTTTAAAAGGAGAAAGAGGAAAATCCTTACCGGTATCAACATAAATTTTTCCGCCGCCACGAAGAAAAAAAAGATTTCTATAGGCCTCACTCTCTTCCAGGGCAAAAATAACATCTGCTCTCCCCTCTCTTACAAGAGGTCCTTTCATATTGCCTATCCTGAAATGAGAAACCACACTGCCACCGCGCTGGCTCATACCGTGAATTTCAGAACCTATAAAAGGAAGATTACATTCCTGAGCAATAAGAGAAAGAATTCTTGTAAGAAAAAGGACACCCTGTCCTCCGAGACCTGCTATGATAAATTCCTGTTCCATAGTGCCTCCTTATTTGTGACGCGTGACAGATAATGGGCAGAACAGTCTGCCCCTACAAAGGTTTCACATCTCACGTCCCTATTGCCCCGAAGGGACATACATTTATATCGGCACATACACCGCAATCTATACAGATTTTTCTGTTAATATCTACTTTCTTTCTGTTTTCATCATAAACAAGAGCTGGACATTCAAAGGATTTAACACAGTACCGGCAGCCGGTGCAATTATCTTTTATAAAGACTTTTTTTCTGGTTAAGTCCTGTTTCTTTTTAGTATGAAGGATACAGTTATGTTTTGCTATTATAACTGCTATACCGATTTCTTTTATATAATCACCGGCTTCTTTAAGAGTAGAAATAAGAGTTGTCAGATCGTAAGGGTCTACTTCTCTTATCCAGTTAACACCACAACCTCTTACAAGCTCCGAGAGTGCCACAGGATTTCCCATTGTTCCATCTGCCTTCTCCCCTGTTCCTGCCGTAGGCTGCATACCCGTCATAGCAGTTATACTGTTATCCAGTATGAGGAGAATAAATCTGGCTTTATTATAAACTGCATTTATAAGGGCTGAAGTACCCGAGTGATAAAAGGTGGAATCCCCTATGGTGGCAATAACAGGCTGAAAAACACCGTCCTGATGATAGGCCTGGTAAAAACCGCTGGCCATAGTAATTGCTGCACCCATATCCAGGACGGTATCAACGGAACCAAGATTTATTCCAAGGGTATAACAGCCAATATCACTGGGGAAAATACCTCCGGGAAAAACCTTTTTTATGGCAAAAAATGAAGCCCTGTGGGCACAGCCGGGACAGAGGGTGGGCCTGTGGACAGGTAAATCTTTAGCCTGAAGAGCAGATTTAACGGAAGTAATAAAATCCCTCTCTTCATCTTTTACAGGAACTGAACAGGCTGAATTTATAGATGAATATACAACTTCCGGTGTGAGTTCACCTTCAGAAGGGACATGACCGGTAGAACGTCCCAGAATTTTTTCATTTCTCTTAATGAGCATTTCTATAACCAGATCCGTATCTTCAAGGATAAGAATACGTTTACATCTATTACAGAAGTCTTCTACAAGTCTTTCAGGGAATGGGTAGGGCACGCCAAGTTTAAGAACCGGAACAGTCCCGAAAATCTCCATATCTGATAAGATATCCTTGAGTATGGAATAAGAGACACCGGAAGATATTATACCGAACGGAAAAGTATCTCCAGGGAAAGAAACATAATTAAGATCTTCTCTGGAAGATACTTCCTCGGAAATCTTTTTTAATTTTTTATTCAGCTCTTTATGTAATTTATATCTGAATTTTGGCGTAGCCGCCCATCTTGAAGTATCTTTTCGAAAATCAGCTCTTCTCTCGCATTCTTTTATAGTACCGAGGGTAACATTCTGCATGGCATGACAGATTCTTGTAGTAGAACGGATAATGACAGGAATTTCATATTTTTCAGAAAGCAAAAAGGCACTTTCTACCATATCCTTTGCTTCCTGGGGATCTGAAGGGTCAAAAACCGGAACATGAGAAAACATAGCAAAAAAACGGCTATCCTGTTCTGTCTGAGAGGAGTGTGGCCCGGGATCATCACAGGAAACTATAATCATACCACCCTTTACCCCTGTATAGGCAGAACTCATAAGGGAATCGGAGGCTACATTGAGACCCACCTGTTTCATAATTACAGAAGAACGTTTCCCCGTAATACTTGCTGTATAGGCATTATCAAAAGCCACCTTTTCATTTGTAGACCACTCGATATATGTATTAAGACCAAGGGTCTTTTTATATCTCACAACTTCAGGTAAAATCTCTGAACTGGGTGTACCGGGATAAGAGTAAACCATATGACAGCCATTTTCAATTAATCCTCTGGCTATGGCACCATTTCCAAGTAAAATCTCTTGTTCCATCATAAAATACTATACCTAAAATACATCTGATCCGCCAAAATAAGGCATAATAAAGTCATCTCTTTCTTCATATCTTTCATAAGAGATTACTTCACCGGTTTTCTTATCAACTCTAACCTCTTCAATATCCCTGTAACATGGAAATTCCTGGTACATATCATCTTTTCTATAAGTTTCTATCCCTTCATCTTTCCAGTTTTTATAACTATAATTCACACCTACTCCTCCCGGTTTATCATAGTTAACCGTTATGAAAAGTTCATCAGTATTTTGTGTCTCAGGATCAAAATGTACTTTACCGGTATATTTTTTTATTTTTTCCGTTCCACCGAGATCAGAAAAATTTACTTCTACCACGCCTCTTGTACTATTTAGATCTACCTTATCATCAATATCAAAAGGCTGAAGCTTTTCACTAACTGCTTGAAACTCAGCAATAAGTTTTTTTGCAGACTTCATATCTAAATTTTGTTTGGGCCCGATTTTTCCTATATCCATTTTACCATCTCCTCATTTTATTTTTTATAGTTAGTTTTACAACTTATTGGAATCTAAAGGCTTAATAACGGTACACCTTGTTATGGAATACACTATAATATCTCCATTTGTTATTATAACAAATTACTTCAAAGATTGTATATAAAAAATTGTTAAAATTTTCGAAACCTTTAGCTACAAATTCATTTAAATTTTCGACAAATTTCTTCTGCCATACAAGTAGTAGATTTACCGGGAATATGCTCTAAAATAATTACCCTGCCACCGTATTTCTCCACCAGCGCAGACTCAGGTAAATCATCTTTTCTATAATCTCCGCCTTTTACATGAAAATCAGGCTTTAAATGTTCAATCAAATTATCAGGTCTCATTTCAGAAAATATCACAATATAATCTACAAATACCAGAGCAGATAAGATTTCTGCTCTTTCCATCTCTGGAACAAAAGGACGTCCTTTCCCCTTCAGTGCCCTTACAGAAGAATCGCTATTCATACCTATAACCAGAAAATCACCCAATTTTTTTGCCTTTTCCAGATATCTTAAATGTCCCACATGGATAACATCAAAACATCCATTAGTGAATACAAGTTTTTCTCCTTTAATTTTTCGTTCCTGAACTATAGATAATAATTGTGGTAAAATAATGAGTTTACTTTTTAAAAGAGATAACATTATTCTTCCTGTTCTTTTTCTCCGGTACTTTCTTCATTTCCATAATATTTATATTTATGAGCTTTCAAAAGGCCACTTTTTGATTTACCTCTGGAAGATGGAGTTTCATAAGGATCGTGTATTACCTGACGTTGCTCCATTCTCCAGTTCCTTCCTCCGAGTATTCTTATATTTTCTTCATAATAAGAAGGATCATATTCAGGTTCAAGCTCGAGCTTTGGAGAACCTTCAGGATGTCCTATGAAATTACGAAGTTCCTTCTGATTTATTTTACTCTGTTTTATATACTCCGGTTGAACAACCACTTTAGGTGTTCTGGGAATACTGGCAGGTAAAGGAGGAGATGAGTAATCTTCATCAGAAGAATCTAAAGAAGGCTTTCTTACAAAAGCAGGAGAAGGTTTTCTTATAACTTCCTGATTTTTTTTTTGAGGAGTCCTGAAATGACTGGCAAGTTTTCTTGAATCTGCTACAGAGGCATCATATGAATTAGTCAAATCATTCTCATCGTCTATTAAGCTATCTTCATCGCAGGTATCAAACTCTATATATAAAGATCCACTCTCCTGAGATGCCATAGAAGGAGCTTTTGATAGCTTTTTCAATTTTCTGCTCTGATTAGTAATAGGTAATGGTTCAGAGAGATAATTTTCAGAAGAGTAATCATTCTGGTAAGGATTGGAAAGAAATTCTTTTACAAGACCGCGAACACCCTTTGTCATATCAGATTTATTACTACTTTCTTTTTCTCTGGATGTTGCCAGATATTCATCTCCGTATTTAGGAGTAACACGAAGTCCTCTTTTTTTAGAAGGGGACTGGGAGGAACCATTACTTTTAACACTTAATGCTCTGGAGATAAGACCCCGAAAAGGAACTGATGGTATTACTGTTTCATCCAGATAAGTTTCTTCTATATCCATATTTCTGGCAGAGGGAGATATAAACTTTAAACCCCTGTCATCCATTGAGTCCAGAGACGGAGTTCTGTACTGTTCAATCTGAGCTCTGACTCCGGGAGTTACAGAAAGTTTCTTATGATATTTTTCTCTCAGTCTATCCACAGGAGATATACTTTCAGGCTGTCTCAGTTTATAGGCAAAATACCCTGAACTCTTCTTAATGGAGTCCTTATTCCAGTAAAAAAAAGCTATATTTTTATATGTTTCTCTCAGAGGATCAATCTCCATTATGGGATCAAGTATAAGGGCAACATTGGTAGGTTCCCTATAAAAAGTCCTGTGAATAAGCTCATCGTTTTCAGAAAAAAATATACCTGCATCAGGATGAGTATGATACCAACCGACTACAATTTCACTGGGATAACTTTTTAATGAGACCTGCTCCATCTCCGCAATTACCCTGTTAACAACCCTGAGATTCATCTCTTCATTAAAGGTTGCTGCTGAAGGAAAGGCATTATGAATTTCCACATAATCTTCCCCTCTTTTCATATCTCTATAAAGGCCTCCCATAAGAAGTCCTCCCACACCATGAGGCATCCCTTCTTTGGCATGATTCCATATTGCTTTTAAGGCAAGCTCTATAATAAAAATTTTATATTCACCTGATACCGGTTCATTACCCCTGAGTTCACAGAAAAAATCGGTGGAATTAAGCAGCATTTCTCTGGGTTTTACTATAAGTTCTTTTGAACGATCTCTGGTATAATCGGTAGAAGTAGAATATCTTTTCCCCGTTTCCAGGTTAACATCAGGTTTGTCTTTATCCGGTAATTTTTTATCTTTTTTAGCTCCTCTGAAGCCTAGCATATTTTACCCCTGTATGTGTGAAATATGAGACATGAAACGTGAAACGATTACTCACGTTTCACGTTTCACCTTTACAAATTTCAACTATACTTTTGTATAAAATTATATATGATATAAAAATTTTTGGCAAGCAATTGAGATATCTTTTCTAACCTGAATTTGAAAATATCTCATCCAGTTTAAAAATTTTTATAAGATTCTTCATAGCCTGCATGTATTCCTCTTCATCATATTGAGAATTAAAAGGATCTCTGAAAAGTTTGAATATTTCTTTATCAGAACGCTTTCTTCTGGATTGAATAAAATTTCTCTTTTCAAACAAATAATCCAGGTTATTCATCACCTCTTCCAGGGCAAGAAAACTTCCCATAGAAGGTTTTGGTGTAAGAACATAACGGGATGTAATTATACGTTCCAGATATGAGGGAAGGAGATAATATTTCCTTCGAAAAACATATGAAAGTCCATTGTCCCTTATGCCGAGAAGAAATTCTTTTATAATATCATAAAAACTTTTATTCTTTTTATTACATTCATATCCGACAATCCAGTCACTTCTATTCAGTTTTGAAGTAAGAAGCATTCTTTTTATCTTTAGAAGTAATACCGAGGGAAAAATCCTTTTCAGATAACTCTCTTCATAATTTTTTATTATAGTATAAAAACAATTCCTTTCCCCAAGAAAAATTTTCTGTTCAAGGGAAAATATAGAATTACCTGTCTGATGATACCTGTGATAAACAATAGAATCCGGAACCAGGAGAATTCTGTAGCCTGTTATCCATAAACGCCACCCCAGATCAACATCTTCAAAATAGGCAAAATACCTGGGATCAAAGCCTCCAAGCTCCAGGAAAACATCTCTTCTTATTAACATGGCACCACCGCAGGCAAATAGAACAGGAGGGTAAGGATCATTTCTCTGAGGTAAAGATTGAAGTTCAAACCCTCTACCATCAAAAGAAAGACCTCCCCCAAGAAACTGAACACTGTCCCCCTCCCAGTTAAGAATCTTAGACCCAACACAGACTACATCTTTATTCGATTTAGAAATTGCAGAAACTAGATTTTTTAACCACTGAGAAGAAGCTTTCATATCATTATTTATAAAAGCCAGATATTCTCCTGTTGCATAAGAAGCAGCTATATTATTCGGTTCGGCAAAACCGAGATTTTTCTTGTTCTCTATCAGTTTAACTCCGGGAAAGTTCTCTTTCATCAAAAGAAGGCTATTATCTGAGGAACCATTATCCACCATTATTAATTCAAGTCTATCCCGGGGATAATCAAGCTCCCCCAGGGAATTAAAGCAATCTTTTAAAAGATGGGCACCATTGTAGTTGACTACAATTATAGAAACTGAAGAAAAGTTCATAAATATCCTCTTTCAGGGGTAATTATAACATATTTTATAACAATAATATATCACGAGAAACAGAAAATTGCCAGAGTTATTGCCGGATTAAGTTTATCAGGATAAGTTAATTATTTCTTTCCCATAACTTTTTCAAGAATAACTTCACCCATATAATTAATATCATCCCAGAAGGGCTGCATAAAATAATTAAATCCCCTGTTAAAAGCCTTAAGGCCATAATAAAACCGGCGTGATTTAATATAACATATACCCTGAAGAAAATGATAATAAACACTGCAGGGATATTCCCCCAGATAAACCTTAAGTAAATCTGCTGCATAACCAGAGTCACCCTGTGACATAAGATCAGGCAGTTTTTGAATAAGATATTTATTCATCAGATAAAGCCGGAGAGTATCAGAATAAACCTTCATCTTCATTCTGTTAGAAGAAATATTGGTTCCATCAGTCCTTACTCTGTATTCTCCTGTGGGTTTCTTTACATGGTTAAATTTAAATTTCTGTGCCATGTGAGCCCAGAGGTCCCAGTCCATTACAACAGGTAGTTTCTCATTAAAATAACCGACAGATTTCAAACAATCTCTCCTGTGCATTATAGCTAAAGGAGCCAATATACAGTTTCTCACTAACATCATAGGAGGGTCGAAATCTTTTGAATATAATTCCTTCTCCAGGGTAATATACTGGTCATCCCTTTTTTCCTGTCTTACACAGTATGTATCGGAATAAGCTACTTCCAGATTTTTTTCTTCAAGAAGAGTCACAAGACTCTCAAGATGTTCAGGATAATAAATATCATCATCATCGAGATAGGAAATATATTTACTCCCTGAAGCCCATAGACCGATATTCAATGCTCTTGAAAGACCCCTATGGGGAACTTTGAAATACTCTATACGATTATCTTTAAATGTTCGTAAAATATCTTCTAATTCATCAGAACCTCCATCATTTATAACCATAAGGGTAAAATTTTTAAAGGTCTGTTGAAGGACACTGCCAACACTTTCCCTGATAAATTCATTTCTTCTGTAAGTGGGTATAATAACCGATACGATGGGATTATCTTCAGAGTAGGAGGAATGAAGTTCCTTTTTATATCTTCTTCTTATAACATTCCTTCTGCATTCGTCAGCAAAGTCTTCATTGACATCTTCCCTGTCTCTGAATTTTAAAAAAGGATCTAAAAGATTTCGCCCTGACGTCTTTTCAGCTTCTTCAAGCCATAATTCATATTCATGTTCAAGAATTTCTTTGTTCATCATTTTTAAGTAATCCCTTGAGAGGCTCAAGAATATCCTGAACCGAAAGTTCATGGAGACAGCTAAAATGTCTGCACTTTTCTTTTATACACTTATCGGTGCAGGAAACATCTTTCCTCACTATAACATGTTTTGTCTTATAAGGTTTCCATCTGGGAGGGAGATCACTTTTAAGAGCAAAAATAGCTATAACAGGTGTCTTACATGCAGAAGCCATATGCATTGGGCCACTATCCATTGAGATAAAGACATTACATCTGTTAATGAGTGCAGCAAGATGCATAAGAGACAATTTACCGGCCATATTAACTGGAGAAGTTTTCATAGACCCTTCTATTCTTCCTATGAGTTCTTTTTCTTTTTCTCCTCCTGTAAGTACGAGATGAACCTTAAGCTCTGTCTGTATGGCATCCCCAATTTGAGCGAAATTCTCATAGGGCCAGTTAACATCAGTAATATCAAGGCCTCTTCCCGGATGAAATCCTATTAATAAATTTTTTTTAGAAATACCCTTACCTTCCAACAACTCCTCTATTTCTTTTTTATATATTTCTCTTATGGGAAGACATAATTCCGGTTCAAGCCGTCCTGCCCCAATCTGCCTTGGAAAATCCATAAGACATTCTACCCAGTGACTTTCCCTGTCTCCCAGAAGTGATCTCAGAGGAACCCTGTGGGTATAAAGAAAACTGTAGAGAAGACGAAAATCCTGTCCTACTCTCACAGGAATACCAGCAAGATATATAAGCCAGGCAAATCTGGCTGTACTCCATAATAGAATTGCTCCATCAAAATTATAGCTTTTTATTTTTCTAAGTAAATGAAAAAAAGGGGCTCTCTTATTTTTATCCTGTGGATCTACATCAATTAAAATCTCATCTAAATAAGGATTATCTCTTATTATATCCTCTGTATAAGAACTTACTAATATAGCCAGATATTCTAAGGATAATTCCTCTTTCAGAGATTTAAGAACAGGCGTGGCAAGTATAATATCTCCAATGCCTCCATGGGTAAGAATTACAAGCATTCTTTTCATAATCGGGTGACTGGAAGATTTTCTATGAAGCATTATTAAATGAACCGGAAACATGAAACTGCATCCAGCATAATCTGGCATATACACCGTTCTTTTTTATCAGTTCTTCATGAGAACCTGTCTCTTTTATTTCCCCCTCTTCTATAACTACAATCTTATCTGAATTATAAATTGTGGAAAGCCTGTGAGCTATTACAAAGGTAGTTCTGTCTTTCATTAATTTTGCCAGTGCTTCCTGGATTAAATATTCTGATTCACTGTCCAGAGAAGAGGTAGCTTCATCAAGTATTAATATTCTGGGGTTTTTCAGAATGACCCTGGCAATAGCAATCCTCTGTCTCTGTCCTCCTGAAAGTTTAATACCCCTTTCTCCAACAATGGTATTATATTTATCAGGGAAAGACATTATAAAATCATGAGCATTAGCCATTCTGGCAGCTAATTCTATTTCTTCTTTTGATGCATCTAATCTACCATAAGCAATATTTTCATAAACTGTTCCATTAAAAAGGATTGTATCCTGAGGGACTACTCCTATCTGACTTCTCAAAAAATGCAAATCCACTTTACTTATATCATAACCATCTATTAGAATATGGCCTGAAAGAGGTTCATAAAATCTTGGGATTAAATTTACAAAAGTAGTTTTACCGGCACCACTCGGGCCTACGATAGCCACAACTTCACCGGCTTTAACTTCAAGATTTATATCTTTTAATATTTCATCACTTTCATTATAGTTAAAATGTACATCCTTAAAATCAACATCTCCTCTGATAGAAGAAAATTTTATACTATCTTTACTGGAAAATTTTTCTCCTTCTATATCAAGTAATTCCGTTATCCTTTCAGCTGAAACCAGTCCCTTTTTAAGATCGCTGTACGTTATAGTAAGACGATTTAGAGGAGCACAGGCAAGTGCCAGATAACCCCAGAAAACAAAAATATCTCCACCACTCAAATGTCCTGATATAACTTCAAATCCTCCATACCAGATTACAAAAGCAATAGCTGTTGTAGTTACAATTTCCACTACAGGGGTCTGAGTAGCACTAAGACGCTCGGACTTCAATGTATAAAAAAGATTCTTCAAATTAGCCCTGGTAAATCTCTTTAATTCATAATCTTCACAACAGAAGGCTTTTACCATTCTTATTCCTGAAATTATCTCCTGCATCATAGAAGTCAAATCAGAGAGATTTTTCTGAAGTAAAGATGTTACAGAAGCTATCTTATGAGCAAATTTACTGGTTATTATACCCACTACAGGAGCGAGCAAAACAGTAACCAAGGTTAATCGATAGTCCTTGTAAAGCATCCAGCCAAAGGCACCGAGAAGCATAACCACATCATTAACCAGTGTTATTACAACATTAGTAAGGACATTTTGCAAAATTATTACATCAGTAGTAACCCTTGCCATTAAATCTCCTGTTCTACTACTTTCATAAAATTTCAACGGCAATAATTCAAGATGAGAAAAAATTTTAACTCTTAAATCTTTAATTATACTCTGTCCAACAAAACACATTAAATATCTCTGAATAAAAGAAGAAATACCTTTTACTCCCATAGCACATATAACCATAAAGACAATTATATTCAAAGCATTAAAGTCTTTATTAGTCAAAACATTGGTTACCAGATATTTCAGAAGAAAAGGTTGGACGAGAGTACTTAAATTCATAACTCCTGTAGCCAAGGTGGCTATTAACAATATAAACCAGTAAGGTCTGACATAATTAAGAAAAAATAAATATCTCGTCATAAATTATAGCTTTCAGCTATCAGCCTTCAGCTTTCAGCTTTTTCCTCTGGCTGATTGCTGATTGCTTTACTCTTAAATTAATACTTCTATGATATTAAAGGGGATCTCAGGCAGGGTCAATTAAAAATAATACATCACCGTTTTGAACAACATCTTCATTTTTGGGTAAAATTTTAACTACTGTTCCTGATACTTCAGTTGTTATTTCATTCATCAATTTCATAGCTTCCACAATACAAAGAGTCTGCCCCACTGACACTTTATCACCTGCATCAACAAAAGGATTTGCCCCCGGCCAGGGACTTCTATAAAAAACTCCTACCAGAGGTGAAATTACTTTATAATATTTATTATCATATTCATCCATCTTTTTTTCTTCTCTGGAAACCTCAGGAACCACCACTTTTTCATTCTGAACTGACGGTAAAGAAGGTATAGAAATAGGAGTAGAAACAGGTAAATCAGTAAAGTTTCTTTTCTTATCTCTTCGTATCTCTATTTTTACACCATCATATTCTACTATTAACTCTGAGAGGTCACATCTTTCCGATGCTTCTATTAATTTCTGAATAGCTCCAAAATCTAAATTCATAATTCATCCATCCTTTTTAGTTTTTAGCTTTCAGTTTTCAGCTTTCAACTTCTAAATAAACTTCTTAATATCATAATTTACAATAATCTAAATAATTATAAAACTGATAAACATACTCTTTTAAGCTGATTGCTGATTGCTGATTACTGATTGCTGATCATAAATTTTCTTAAGATACCCTATTATATCTTCTATCTTTATCGTATTCTGTTCGCCTTTTTTCAGATCTCTTATTATATATTCTCCACGGGCTATTTCTATATCACCAATTATAATTGCAAAAGACACACCCAGTTTATTTGCACTATTAAGCCCGGCTTTCAATCCTTTATTAACTAAATTTAAATCGGCAGAAATAAAATTCTCTTTTCTTATGGAAGTAATAAGCTGAAAAGCATGTTCATAAGATGATTCTCCCAGAGGAATTATCATTAAATCCAGTCCCTGTGGTTTACCAGAGGGAATTCCCTGTTTCTCCATAACCATTATAAGTCGCTCAATTCCTGCTGCAACTCCCACGCCGGGAGAAGGTTTTCCTCCTAAAATCTCTATTAAATCATCATATCTTCCGCCACCACATAAAGAACTCTGAGCTCCAAGGGATTCCGAAAGAACCTCAAAAACTGTCCTGGTATAATAATCCAGACCACGAACCAGACTATTCTCAAGTTTATATGAGATATTAATTTTATCAAGATACAATGTAACAGTATTAAAATGCTCTTTACAGGCACTGCAAATACTATCTAAAGTAGAAGGACATGATTTTGCAAGCTCTTTGCATGTTGCATTCTTACAATCTAAAATTCTGAAAGGATTTCGCTCAAAACGATTCTTACAATTATCACATAAAATATCTAAATTATTTCTACAAAAATCTATTATCTTATTCCTTGATGAAGGCCTGCAATCAGAACAACCAATACTATTAAGACTGACAGATAGACCTTTAAGTCCGAGAGAATCATAAAATTTAATAATCAGATCGATGACTTCAACATCAAGTAGAGGACTATTAGATCCAAGAACCTCCACACCAAGTTGATGAGCCTGTCTATATCTTCCCTGCTGTGGTCTTTCGTATCTAAAAATAGGGCCCATATAAAATAATTTAAGAGGAGGGGAAAGAGGAAGACTATGTTCAATAATAGAACGCATAACAGGAGCAGTAAACTCTGGTCTTAGAGTAAGACTTCTGCCTTTTTTATCCAAAAAAGTGTACATTTCTTTTTCTACTATATCAGTACTCTCGCCTATACCTCGAGTAAAGATTTCTGTATGTTCAAAAATAGGCGTCCTCATCTCTTTATAGCCATATAAAAAGCAAAATCTTCTAAATAAATTTTCTATGTATTGCCATGCTTCTACTTTATCTGGTAATATATCAATTGTACCGCGAGGTGCTTTAGAAATCATTTATTCAAACAACCTTTCACTAAATTTTTAAAACTGGCCTAATTATATAATCTATAAAAAAAGTTGTCAACAAAAGGAAATGTTTATACTTCTTGTAAAAAAATATATTAAATGATATAATTAGAAAAAATTAAATTGAAAAGGGAGAAGAATATGTCTGATTTTTCAAATAAAAACGGCCAATCAGGTGATTTTGAATTTGAAATGGAAAGCCAGGATGAAGGGAAAAAGAAAAGGATTATAAAAAAAATAAAAATAAAAAAAGCTTCCACCCAGATACTTCCAGCACATTTAAAACGTCAGGCAGATATGAAGAGACATAAGGAGAGAGCTAAAGAAGAAGAACCTTTAAAAACACCGGATAGAGGTTTTGCAAAAAAATTATTAACAAAAGATGAAATCAGGGAAGAGATATTTAAAAAAGATGAAACTATCAGAAAGGATAAAGGGTTAACAAAAAGATTAATATCAAAAGAAGACTATAGAGAAGAAGGTCTACTGAAAAAAGAAGAAGTGCCAAAACAAACAAGAAGTGCTACAAAAAGATTAATATCAAAAGAAGACTATAGAGAAGAAGGTCTACTGAAAAAAGAAGAAGTGCCAAAACAAACAAGAAGTGCTACAAAAAGATTAATATCAAAAGAAGACTATAGAGAAGAAGGTCTACTGAAAAAAGAAGAAGTGCCAAAACAAACAAGAAGTGCTACAAAAAGATTAATATCAAAAGAAGAATTCAGAGGAGAGATATTTAAAAAAGATGAAAAAGCATTAGAAGAAAAGTTAACTCTAAAAGAAACAATAAAAAAACCTGAGAGATCTTTTCATGACATTCTTGTTAAAAAAGTAGTAAAATCCCAAAGAGAGAGCTTAGACTTTAAACAACCGGCAATAAAGGAGGAACAATCTGATACAATAATTAAAAAAATAGAAAAACCAACGGAAGAAATCCCTCTTCCAAAACCACCGTTAATAAAAGAAGAAACTACAGATACAGAAGAAGTAGAAAAAAAGCAAATTCATATTCATAGAAGAGTTCCGGCAAAAGTTAAAATAAAAAAATCATCTACTAAAAAACTGGAGAAAGAAATAGCTGAAGAAGTACTACAGAAAAAAGAAATTGAAAAAGCAAAAGAAGCTTTAGGGGAGATTAAAGAAAGTGCTACGACAAAACTCTCAAAAAATAGAACTCAGGGAATTTTAGAGAGAGTAGAGAAAAAGATAGAAAAATCGTCAATAAAAAAAGAAGAAATAAAGGCACCACAGGAAAAAATCACTGCATCTGCTCCTGTAATTCAACAGGACATCCAGGAAAAATCTCCATCAAAACCGACAGGATTGCCTGAAAATTGGAAAGAAATAAAAACCGCCTGTTATAGAAACAAAGATGATATAAAACTATTAATGCCTATCTTACCAGTAAAAGCTCAGTTAAGTGGAGAAAAAAGTTCCTATAAAATAACACAAATCCTTCAGCAGGATGGCTATGGAGCAGTATATGAGGTAATTGATTTACAGGCAAAAGATCCTGCTAAATCGCAAAAAGCTATTAAAGAAATACAGTATAAAGTTCCTGAGGATAGCCCTCCTAATACTATTAATGATGTAATGAATAGATTAAAAAGAATGGTTTCTTTTCTCGAAGACGCAAAACACCCTAATTTAGCAGCTATAACTGATTATTTCTATGATATAAGCTCTGATACCACATCAGCACGATTATTTGTTGTAATGGAATTCATAGAGGGAGAAACCCTTGAAAAAACCTTTCAAAATTATCTAAAAACAGATAGTATTCCACCTGAACTTATCCTGAAAATACTAAAAAGCCTCTGTGATGTACTCTCTTACCTGCATAAAAGAAAACCATTTCCTATAAGCTTCGGTGATCTTAAACCATCCAATATTTTAGTAACCAGTAATGAAGAAATAAAATTAATTAACTATGGTCTGGATAAAGCCTTTGAAATAGATTCTGAAGGTAAAGAAATATACAGAGGAACTCCGGGTTATTCTGCACCGGAACAGAAAGGAATAGATTTTACAAATACACAGGCTGACATATTTGCTCTTGGTGCTACAATGCATTATCTACTCACAGGAATAGATCCAGAGCAAAAACCTTATAATTTTTGTAAGATAAACGAAGTAAGAACTGGCATATCACAAAAGCTAGAAAATCTTGTTTTTCAATGTCTAAATTTAATACCAGAAGAAAGAAAAGATATTGATACAATTAAAAAACAACTTCAGGAAATTAATAGTCAGGAATTAGGAACCCTTGTAAAAAAACCATATCCTGTAGCAAAACCTACCAGAGTATTTAAAGAACCTGTTATTAAAGAACCTGTTATTAAAGAACCTGTTATTAAAGAACCTGTTATTAAAGAACCTGTTATTAAAGAACCTGTTATTAAAGAACCTGTTATTAAAGAACCTGAAGAGGAGGAACTTGAAGAGGAGGAACTTGAAGAGGAGGAACTTGAAGAGGAGGAACTTGAAGAGGAGGAACTTGAAGAGGAGGAAGAAGAATTTAAAAGTACTTCTTTTATAGATGGAATTTATAAATTATTCTCTGATACAAAAGAATTTTTTAAAGAACAATTTTTAAAGAAAATCTTACCTGTTGAAGAAAAAGTAGAAGAACCTCCTGCTGAGGTCAAAGAAGAACTTACAATAGAAGAAACCCCTGCTGAGGTTAAAGAAGAACTTGCAATAGAAGAAACCCCTGCTGAGGTCAAAGAAGAACTTGCAATAGAAGAAACCTCTGCTGAGATTAAAGAAGAACTTGCAATAGAAGAAACCCCTGCTGAGATTAAAGAAGAACTTACAATAGAAGAAACCCCTGCTGAGGTTAAAGAAGAACTTGCAATAGAAGAAACCCCTGCTGAGGTTAAAGAAGAACTTACAATAGAAGAAACCCCTGCTGAGGTTAAAGAAGAACTTACAATAGAAGAAACCCCTGCTGAGGTTAAAGAAGAACTTACAATAGAAGAAACCCCTGCTG
>Ga0302240_1000868_pt1 | contig 27222 bp, 28 predicted proteins | sample AAG_UR_His_MG_FD_193538 | JGI IMG/M metagenome (GOLD analysis project Ga0302240, IMG submission 193538) | Enriched activated sludge microbial communities from anaerobic digester in WTTP, New Holstein, Wisconsin, United States - AAG_UR_His | ecosystem: Engineered > Bioreactor > Anaerobic >... | reverse complement strand
GTGTTATACTAATCTATTGATTTACAAACATTTAAGTAAAATACTTTCCGTGTCCACACAATACAATCACTTTTTAAACCAACCAACAGTAGATAGGCTACTTTATACCAAATCAAATGCGTTAATCTATAAAAATTAACGCATTGACACTACCCCCTTTGCTAATTCCGATTTCCCATTTTAACCCATCCCCCCTAAATACAGTACTCGACCTTTGCTGTGTGTCTGTATAGGTTATTTATGGTTTTTGAGTATTTATTTAGTGTTTTAGGTTTTTTTTGAGTTGTTTTTCGTTTTTGGTTGTTTTAAGGCGATTTAAGGTAGTATAATTTATGTGTAATGGTTCGTATTGGTTTGAGTGAGATACTGTTTTATTCGGGTTGTATTAAAGCCTTGTGATGTATTTAGGAGATATAGTGTGGTTGGGTTTGTTTGGGATTAAGTGTATGGGTGTTGTATAAATTGATATTTTAAGAGTTTGGAATATGGTTTAATTGGTATTGGAGTGGTAATTTTATGTACAAAAGTGTAGAAAATAACGCTGTGGATTGAACTAATTCGAGGTTTTTATCAACAAGGAATGTTATAAATGTTGTATATTTGGGATTAAAAAGGTGAATAGTATGGGAAGAAAGACTATGGATAATAAGAAGTTGGACGAGCTTGGGTATGAGCGTATATTAGTATTGATGACATTTATGGGGGATATGACGATGTTTCGGTTTGCAAAGGCATTAGGGATAAAGATAAACCATTTAAGGGTGCTGTTGAATTTGTATTTGTATGATAGACCTATGCGAATGGACGAGTTAGGAGGATTGAGGTATCGTTTTCATCACAAGCGAATGTTGATATTAGAGACGAGGGGTTATATAGAATCGGAGTTGGTGCATGGAGTTAAGATGTTAGTTAGTGGTGAGGTTGATGCGGACTTTACGAGATACAGTTTGACTTATGAGGGTAGGGTTTTGGTGGAGTGTTATTATGGAGCTATTAACAAGGTAATGGATAAGTTTAGGGAATATAATATGCATGAAGTATTTAGTGATATAGATGAGGTTATCAAGTTGGGTTTTTCGGAGTTTGGTTACGATTTAGATAATGATATATTTGGTAGGGATGTTAGCAGTAGGGGATTTGTGGTTAAGACAGGAGATGAAAAAGAGGAGGAAGATGAAGAAGATTATTAATGTATGTGAAAGGGTTTATATGTGTGTGGGAGAATCTGTTATAGATTTGGGTATAGGCGTGTATAAGGTGTATTGTGTTAAATATCCTTATCACAAGGAAGATGTAGGGTATAAGAGGTGTTGTCCTATGGTGGGAGATAGTGAGTACGATATAGCATATAGGGCTACTCATTGCAGTATAAACTGTTTAAATAGTGATAGGGAGGATTTTTTGAATAAAAGGGGTTTGATGTTGGGTATAGAAAAAGCTATTGAGCAGTATAATATTGGAAATGGAGTTTGTTTTGTAGGGAATGGGATAGACAGTATAGTTCCGTTAATGTGTGGATTGTTTATGAATAGTGTAGGGTTGTATAGAGGAAGCTTTAATGATATGCTGGTTTATATGAGTGAGTTTATAGGTGATGAGTTTGTTCCTAAGCGAGGTCAATTGATGTTGTTTTGTAAGGAGTGGGTTTTAAAATAATTCTGTTTTGTTAAAGTTTCCCTTTCCGTTCCATGTATGGAAGTCCGTTCATTTCATTTCCATTTGATGTTTCTTTAAATACAAAATATGTTTCTTCAATTCGTTAATCCTCGATTGATGTTCCCTTATCTGTGTTTCTATTTCTTGGCTTGTTTTAGCCACTTTGTACCCTTTGTTGCACGACAAGGCTATAATTGGAATATCTTGCTTTATTTCAGCCAATATGCGCCTTACGTTGCGGTCATTGGTACTATTGTAAGTCCACCCTAATTTGTGGCATAATTGCTCCTTGTTCAATGGTGCTTTTGCCTTTTTTAGCTCCGATTTTAAAATGATGTGTTCTACTTTCATGATTTAGTATTTATATATTAATTTGAGTTGCGTAAATTTCCGAGTTATGTGCCATTAAGGAGTAGTAGTCCTAATAAAGTTTGAGAAACCTGATGCACTATAAAGTTTTTCATAATCTTTGGGGTTTTCTTCTTTCCATTTACGATACATATCCATCCAAATTTTATCGTCAACTTTTTTAATTGTACCATTCGATACTTCATAAACAACATAATCCCAATTCCAATCTTTCATTATTGGAACTGTCGTGATTAATTTTTCTAATGTTTCAATTTTTAAAGCCTTGTCAACATCGTAAGTGGCTTGTCCTTCGGTAACATAATATTTACCATTGTCATTTAAAATAAAATATTTTTCCATTTTGTTTTGAAATTTAACGGCACATAACAAGGTATATATGTTATACGCCAATGAAGTGTTGTACTTAATTTAAAAGTTTGTGGTCAGGCGTACAACACATATACCCAACCGTTAGCGGTCAGGCTAATCGACAACAACCTCACGCTTGATTGTATCAGGTTTTAATCTACCCATTATTTGCTCCCTAACTTCCAAAGCGATGAAGTCAGCAACTCCAATTAATTCTAATGGATTAAAACCATCATTTTTGCGATACATTCCTTGAGTTCCGTCTTCATAATGTTGTACAGTTACTGTATATGTTTTGGTTGTAACTACTTTCTTTTCTCGCTTTTCAGCTACTTTTTTATTTGACATTTTTAAAAATTTAATTATTAAACAAAAGCCCGAACCGCTAACATAGTGTTGCCAAAATGGTGGCGGAAGTGCATTTAATGAACATTTTACCGTTGTTCAACGTTAGTGCTTTATTCAGCTTCATCTTTTTGATTTCCACCACTTCGGCAACACTCGGCTCGTTAGGCGCAATAAAACTTTTAATAATTATTTCCCCCAGAGCCGTTACACATTGATAATTCCGTTTTTAATTAGAATATCTTTTACCTTTTCCCAATCAACTTGCGGTTTATCAAAATAAAATCCTTCTCCATTTTCGCCAAAGTTTCCATACAAAAGTGGGCAACCTAAAGCAGCATCATCAATGTAAAGTTGTGCGTATGCTTTCGGGCTTGTAGTCCAAGTGTGTTGCGTTGGGTTGGTTTGTATACCATACAGCGGTATTTCATTTTCTTTAAACCAATTCACAGCATCAGTTAAATAGTTGCCACTTTCTAAATGAAGCTCATTATCTTCTCCAGTTGGGTTAACTATATCACTTCGCATTGTGAATAACACTAATTGATGTCCGCTTTCAATAAGCTTCTTTAAGACAGGCACAGCACCAATGTCTTTGCCAACTTTTGGAAATTCGTGCGTTACACATGTTCCGTCAAAGTCAATGCAGATGGTAATAGGTGTTATTTTCTTTTCCATATAAATTTTTTATGTGTTTTTCTTAATCCGTTTATGCAGGCACTAATATTTGACGGAATAAATCCGCATTGTTTTGCTTCTTTCGCACTATTCCATTCTTTTACTGGGTTTAAATTTAGGTCATATTGGATAATTGGTTGGCTTGACATAATCCTCATTGCTTCTATCCTTTCTGCTGTATATCTTGTTCCCTTCAATGGATTTCTATATCCGCTTCTATATTTTTCTTTATGGGTTGCACTCATTTGTTTTTTGCTTTTGTTGCTGAACCCTTTTCTTTTAGTCCAATGATTTTCTCCGCCTTGTGCTTTTGACTTTATTTCATTTCTCCATTGCGGATGTTTAATGCCTAAATTTGCTGCTCTGATTTTATCCCTTGTGTCATTTGTTCTTTTCAGACCTAATGAACTACCAGCAACCCTACAAATATTGTAAATAGGCTTTAGGTTATCAATGTAGTGTTGCTCTCTTTCAATAAGTTTTTTTTCATCATTTACAACTTCTACATTAAATCGTTCCATACATAAATGATTTAATCCAACCAGTAACACTTGCATTTACATCTTCATAGATTCCTATCTCATAATCATAACCTACACACTCGTACCATTTAGCAGTAGTTTTTACCGCATAAATTATAGTGGCATGGTCACGTCTTAGCATCCTGCCTATGTCACTATATCCTAATCCTATAACAGATTTAAGGTTGTAAAGGACAGAAGCAATGGAGAAACGATACGCTACGATGTCACGTGTTTTTCGTAACGTAAATATCATTGGATACGCTTCTTTTAAAAATAACGACAATTTAACTATATCTATCTTATCCGGTGGAGGATTTTGTCTGTTCCGTTCAAGAAGCATTAGGCTCTCCAAATACTCCATCTTTCCGATAGGATTAAGCGTTACGAATGTTGCCGGATGGATTGTCATTGATTTCTTTTATTAATTTAAAAATAAATGTGTTTGAGTTCGGCTCTTTGACCACTTCATACTTTTCTGCTTCTTTTATCAACGCCATAAACTCGTGTTCCAATGGCGTATCAGGAGTGATGCTTAACTCCTTTGTTCCGTTTATTTTTAGTGTTACTTTCATATTAAACTTTAGTCTATTTGTGAGTTAAATAATATAACATCATTTGATTACTTCACATTTAATCTTACAACTTTCCCCATCGGTAGATGTAAAATGTATATGCGAATCTACAGTCATAGAACTTCTATTAGGCTCACATTTCCAAAACTCATGCCTTATCACTTGTTTTATATCAAAAGCCAATCTGTTAGTATCATCAATTTTAGTACTATGTATTCCTTGACTACCATTAAGTCCGTAACTTATATCAAATAATTTATTCCTAACAATCATTAATTCTTTGTCTGCAAAATCGTGATACTCATCTCTATGATTATCCCATATATTATTTTGAATGGTTGGATGGTCTTTAATTTTATCAAATTGCCCCATTCCAATTCTGCTATAAAGGTCAAGCGCATCCATAATTAAATATGCTTGTTTTTCTGTAATTTCTAACTTTACCATAATAATTCTGTGTTGTTGCATAGTATCATATTAATTATTTTTCACTACAAAACGGTAATTCTTTAATTGTTTAGTTTTTTTTCGTTATTTTTTAGTGTTACTTTCATTGTGCATCTAAATTGTAATTGTTTTTAATTTAATTTTTTCAATCAACTCCCAACGCTACGCACATTTTGAAATAACTCTCCAGCGTTATGTTGATGTTTGTCTTTGTGACAAACCTCCTAACTGTCGGATATGTCAACCCTGATATGGGTGCCAATTTGTAGGCACTCATATTTTTTTCTTTCATTGCATCTACAATATGCTTGTGTGCAACGTTCATTTTTTTTGTAACTTTATTCATAGTGTGCAAATATAAGTATAGTTTTTTAATTATGCAAGTATATTTTGGTTTTTATTTTCACTTAGTTTAATTATGTTTTGTTGTATAATATTTTCGTGTTTAGTTATTACCTTTAATTTGTGTTTATAGTCCAATGTGGGGTTTAGTAGTATTTTGTTTTTAAGCCTTTCTGCAACTTTAAGTTCAAAAGAATACAATGTGCTTTCTATGTCGTATTGTTCTGTATTTTCTATATTGTAATCTAATCCTAATGCAAGATTAGATATTTCACGCACAGCAACATCTTTATTGTGTATGAAATCAGATAGTTCAAAACTTTCGCAATCTTCACTATTTATATACTCAAAAAACAATAGACATCTTTTGTTTTCAAACATATCAGGATAAAAATTTTTATCTATATTATTAAAGTAGTTTAATATATTCCACTCATTTAGGTAAATCAAAATAATACGAATTAAATGGAGTTCTATATTTGTTTCTTTCTCTATTTCTAATACAGTGTGATGTTTTTTTGGTTTTGTTGTATTGTTAAAGCCAAACTCTTTATTGTACGTTTGAAGTAATATGTCTCTTGTAATTTTATCGGGATGTAAATTAATCATCCTAATTAATTCTTTTGCCAACTTAACTTTGTCTATTATATTAAAGTCTTTTAATAAAGATATTCTATGTTTTATAAATTCTATTTTATTGGACTGTATATAACCATTGGTTTTGTTTTTTAATTCCCTTGCAATATTATCAGGGTCTTTATCTTTAGGTAGAGGACATATATAAATATTCATACCTGCTTTTAATAATTCTTCACAAGCATTAAATGTTGCCTTTAATCCAGCGTTATCTCCATCATATAAGATAACAATATTTTGTGTGTATCTCTTTAGTGTTGTAGCGTGTTCTGTGGTAAAAGCAGTTCCAAGTGTTCCTACTGTGTTTTTTACACCATTGTCAAACAAAGAAATAACATCTGTTGCGCCCTCTACTACTATGGCTTCGTCTTTTTCTGTAATGTGTTTTTTTGCAAAATACAACCCAAAAAGCTCTTTTGATTTTTTAAATACTCTATTCTCTGATGTATTAATATATTTAGGTTGCATTGTTTCAATATTTCTTCTTGCAGAAAAACCAACAACCTTTCCTATGCTATTGTGTATAGGAAATATTGTCCTATCCCTAAACGTATCATAATAAGTGTTATCGGCTTTAATTCTACATAATCCATATTTAGATACTTCTTCATTGGTAAAACCTTTTTCTATAAGGTACTTATAAAGTTGTGAGTATAAAGAAGATGTATGTCCTATTTGAAATAAACTAATCACTTCATCGCTTAACCCTCTTTCTTTTATCAGTCTATGAGACAAACTGTTTGGTAGTTTATATGTAAAAAATTCAGTAGTAACTTTATTTATTTCTAATATCTTATTGGTTTCAAGTTGGGTTGCATCTAACTCATTACCTCCATCTTCTTTTAGTTCGATTTTGTATTTATCACAAAGTGTGGTTATTGTGTCGTAAAAAGATAATGCTTCATATTTCATTACAAAAGAAATAACATCCCCTCCCTCGCCACACCCAAAACACTTATAGAAGTTGTTGTTTTGATTTACTATAAAAGATGGCGTTTTCTCATTGTGAAAAGGACAACAGGCTCTATATATACCACCTTGTTTCTTTAGGTGGATATACGAACCTATCACATCTACAATATTTATAGACGAAACTGATTTAATAGTGTTTTGTGATATTTTACCCATTATTGGTTATTAGAAGTGAATTTCTTTGGAGTATGAGTATTGTTGTATTCATCGGCTTCCCTTCTTGGGTATAACGCCAAAGTAATACAATCGTTTTTATCTTTGTTTTCTTCTATCCATTTACTGAACTTTGGTATGTAAACCCTTAATACCTGAAATGACCCATGCTTACCATTTATGGTTTTTACATTCAATCCTTCTGCTGTATTGTTATCTTTCATTATTGTATAGGTTGTTGTTAATTAAAAAAGAGTAATGTGCTAAAAGAATTGCATCGGCAGTTTTAAGCGTTATTTTCATATTTGGGTACAGCCGTTGAGCATAATTTTTTAAGTTGTTCTTATGTTCTGTTTTGCTATCAAAACCCTTTCCTGATAATCCATAATGTTTCATCCATTTTTGAGGACTGGCTTCTTCAAATGGTATTTTGTGTGCCACTATAAGTCCTCTTAAAAAACCCTTTGATTCTCCAAACTTAAAAGAAGATGAAACACCTTGTTTTGGCATTGAGTGTACATTCTCAATCATACATTTAACTATATCATACCTATCTTTAGCTTCTTGTATAAATTCAGATAAATCTGCATCTGTATTATCATTAGTTATAACATTAAGTATTTCTCTACCATTTGTTATCGCAATAGCACCCGAACCTCCTACATCTATTCCAATATAGACTTGTTCCTTGTTTTCTAAGTTAAACTCCATAATAATTAAATTTTTGGTTTGTTATTGTTAATTTGTTCTTTTGACTTCAAAATACTATCAGAAACATCGCCTTTAAACGAAATAGTTCTTAATACCTTTCTGTCTAAATTTTTACCCTCTGTTTTCCATGTTATTTTACCATATTCATCAAAATCCAATGTATCAGGCGTTTTGTTTGTAGATATATTGATATTGTCGCCCATAAACTGCCTTATAATGTTCTCTTTTAGTGTTACATCTCTTTCTAACTCTTTTATTAATTCTTTGTAGTATTTCAACTCTAATGCGTTTATAAGTTGACTTTCATCCGCTTTTATAATATCAGGTTCAGATAACCACCTTTGGTTCATAAAATCTTTATATCGTTCAGAACCATCGGCAGAAGGCTCTAATTTTTGTATTTCGTACTCTATCTTCCTTACCGCATCCATGTTTCCTCTGTTGAGTTCTAACTCTCGTTCCGCTACTAATTTTTTGGCAGGTAAAACCATTTTATACCAAAACACATAAGATTGCTCTTCTATTTGAGATATAAGCGACTTATTGGCTTCGACTGGGTAAACCCACAACTCCCTATTGTCAAGCTCTAAAAAGGCTATTTCTGCGTATTCTAAACCCATTATCATTAATTGTTGCTGAACCTGCATTACATACATGGGGTCTATACCCTCTTGCCATTTTTTGGCAACCCAAGATGACCCTGTTTTACACTCTAAAATTCCATTATCTTCCAACATTGTACCATCGGTTAATTTAAAACAGCCTTTTGTTATTAACCTGTCTATGTTCGTAAATAAATGGGGATATTTTTCATTAGATAAAACTCCGTGTACATTTCTACAATCTCTAACTTTATTGTTTTTTTCATAGTTGAAAATGTAAGAATCTTTAGTGCCGTCATAATACTTCCAAGCGTTTGCAATTAACTCTTCTTGTTGATGCCCCCAAAAAGTGTATTTGTTAGGTTCCCTAAAGGCAGGTTTCAACCCTATTTTCTCATAAAAAATCTCTATACAACTACCACCCTCGTAATCATTAAGACCAAGTATTCTGCCTATATCAGAAGCTCCAATACCATTACTTCTCCTCTTGTGCCATTCTTCATCTTTCTCTGGTATGCGCTCTATATACACACCTCTTTCTTTGTTGTAATATTCCTTAGAATGCAATGTCTGTGTTGTTTGTGTTTGATTCATTTTTTTTATTATTTAAAATTGACGATAATTCATTGTTATAATCAAAACCCCCATACCCTTTTATAAAATCAAAAAATAAACTTCCCGTTTTTCCCTCCCTGTTTTTTGCTACAATAACTTCACATTTATTTGACATTTCAATTGGAGTTATATTTCTTCCGTTTTTATGTAACAAAAAATATTTACCCTCTAAATGTCCGTATGTATCTCTTTCATCTTTACTTCTTGCTTCAAAAATATTTTGAGTGTACATATCGGGTCTGTAAAACAAAACAACTACATCTGAATCATTCTCAATAGAACCTGAATCTTTTAAATCGCCAATTATAGGTCGAGGATTGGGTCTTTTGTCTAATTCTTTATTTAATTGTTGTAATATAATTATTGTAACATTTAGTTTTCTTGCTATTTTTTTTAAAGCAAACGTAAAATAACCAATAGCATCGCTTTTAGTAGTTTGCTTTGTTTCATAATGTAATTTTACTAAAGTAAGATAATCTATTGCAAAGACCTTAATGTGTTTTGTTATAGCCAAAACAATAATCTTTGCTAAAATAGAGTGTACATCGTATTCGGGATTATCGTCTATAAATAGCGGTGATGCAGAAAAAGTGGTAACAAAATTATGAAACCTGTCTTTATCTTTGTCGCCTAATAAATTGTTTCTAAAAGCATACGAATTTATTTTAAGATGAGCAGATGTTATTCTTGTAACATACGCACTTGCTCTCATTTCTAATGAAAAAACCGCACAAGGTATGTTGTTTAAAAAAGATAATCTTCTTAACACTTGAAGTAAAAAAGCCGTTTTCCCTGCCGATGAACGTGCCGCAAACGTAACCAGTGTTCCTGGTAATAAAGTAAAGTAATCGTCTATTTCTTTGTACCCTGTTGTGTATCCTAACTCTTTTTCGGATTCATTTAACAATCCAAGCATCATATCTTTTAATAATATTCCAACAGGCTTAGATGTATCAATATTTTCTCCATACAAAGAACTTTCTAATGAATTTATGGCTTCTAAAATTAATTCATCTGGAGGTATTTCGCCTTTTTGTGCTTTGTTTAAAATGTCTTTGGCTACATCTACTTGAACCCTATATAAATAGTCTTTTTTTAATACTTCTATCCTTAATTCAAGTGTTGGAAGACTAAGTGTATTGCTTGTTATTTCACTATATACATCATCACCTATTTGTTGATAATGATTATTCTTTATTAACCTATCTTTTACTGTAAAAAAATCAACCTCTGATTGGTTAATAAATAAGTCATAAATCGCAGAAAAAACGTATTGAGATATTTTATACTCAAAAAACTCTTTCTTGTTTATTTTTTGAATTGCAATAACCTTATTGGGTTCATCGTTGATTATCGCACCTAATATTGAAAATTCTAACTTTAAATCTGACATAGGTATTATTTTGTATTTAACTCAATATTGGTATCATTAATAGCATTAAGTTCTAATCTATAATTATGTGTGTAGTATTGGATTGTTTTTGGGCTTATGTGTCCTAATTTTGCCGATGCTTTAGTTTCATCATTTGTAGCATTAAGTGTTTTAAAAGCGGCTGTATAACGTATGCTATGACTTGAATAATCCTCTAATCCAACTGCTTCAAATAATTGTTTTAGTCTCTTGCAAAATACTGTAACATTTAAAGGTTTATATCTTTCGTTTTTATTAAAATGAAATTTATGCTGTATAAATAAAGGCTCGTTTTTATCATAAAAACCTCTTGTTCTAAGGTAGGTGTTTATGGCTTTTAATGTGCCATCGTGTACTCTACACACTAATCTTCTGCCCCCCTTTTGTGTACTGTCTATTATTGTGTAGTTATTGCCAAAAGCATCACTAATAGTCTTAATGTCGCTTATCTTAATACGAAATGGCTCTCCTACCCTCATTCCTGTTGATTGTAGTAGTTTTAATATGGCATAATCTCTTATATCTGCCGATTTTCTAAAGTCGAATAATTTGTATATTTCTAAAAACTTCTTATCTGAAATAACATCTTTATTTCCACCCTCATATCTATATTTTTTAATAAACAGCCTATTGTAAACTTTATTCTCAAATTCAGTATGAGAATCTAAATATTCAAAGAATTTCTTTAAAGTGTTAGACACTCTGAAAACGTGAGATTCTTTGTAATTATAATGCAAAGAATTAATATAATCTTGGATGCAGTTCCAGTTTAATGGCTCACCACACTCTTTTAACATTTTGTTTAAAACAGAACGATAATTCATTGCAGTATTTTTGGCTACCTGTCTCCATGCAATAAATTCTTCTACATGTTTTTCTAAATTTATTGCTTTTACTTGCAATGGGTGTAGTGGTATTATTCTACACTCTTTAGGTTGGGTTTTTTCTTCTTGGTATTTAAAATCGAGATTCATAATGAAAGTATTTAAAATAGTATTACATTTGCAAAGATAATAAAATTTAAACAAGTAGTATTAAAAAAATGAAAAAAAATAAACACACAGATTTAATTCCTATTTTAGAAAGTAATAAGGTTCAGATAATTAACGACTTAGTTATGATAATGAAGCATAAAAAAATTAAAAGACGAGTTTTGTGTTCGGAAATAGGTATTAGTTATACGTTTTTAAGTGATGTATTAAATATGAAAAAGAATCCGTCTTATGATACATTGATTTTAATAGCCAAAGGTATAGGTGCTAGTGTTAGAATAATTGTAGAATAGTGAATATGTTTATGAGTAAATAAAAATAATTATCTATCTTTGTAAAGGAAAAGATACGATTGCCGATTTGTATCAATAATTTACTTGCCTTTTGATTTGAAGTTCGTACGGCAATCCGAACTGATAATCGAAAGGCATTTTTTATTTTATTATGGAAAATTTAAATAGAAAATTTGAGGGAATTTGGATTCCAAAAGAATTGTGGTTTGACCAAAATTTAACCTTACAGGAAAAAATATTTTTCATTGAAATCAACAGCCTTGATAATAATGATGGTTGTTATGCTTCTAACGAATATTTTGCTAAATTCTTTGGTTTAAGTAAAACAAGGGTAAGCCTGATTATAAAATCTTTGATTGATAAAAAGTACATAAAATCGACATTTATTTACAAGGAAAATTCAAAAGAAATTGAACGCAGGGTACTTAATATTTGTTACACACCCCCTTTAACAAAAGTTAAATACCCCCCTTTAACAAAAGTTAAATACCCTCCCCAAGAAAAGTTAAAGGATAATAATACAGTATTTAATAATACAGTATATATAAATAAAGAGAAAAAAGAAAAAAACTTTAATTTTAGAGATACTACCGTATTAGAAGATAAAGAGTTTATAGATATATTATTAGTAAATAACAGTATAGATGGAATAAAAAGAGTAATAACAGAAACAATGAATTATCATAAAACGATAAATAATAATATATCCACTATAAAGCTAAAAGAACATATAGTTAATAAGTTAAAAAAAGAAAAAGAAAAAAAAGAAAAAAATAAAGGCGTAATTTTAGGTTCAACATTTCAAAGAGGAAATTTCTTATGATAAAAATATCAAAAGGTAGGGTTTTAATAAGACCATTCAAATACAACACAATAAACGAAAACAACTTGCTTTTGCCTGAAAACTTTAAAAGGTTAGAATCTAAAGCAGAGGTTATAGCTGTATCGGAAGAAACAGATGATTTTGATTCTTGCAAAGTAGGAGACATAATTTTGTACGATAAGTATGTAGGCTACGAAGTTAATATCAATAATGAACGATATGAGATAATAGAAAATACCGATGTTGTTTGTATTATAGATAATGGAAATTATAAAATACCTTACAATTACGTTTTAGTAAAAACAATTACCGAAAGAGGAGAATCGGGCGTAGGAAGTTTAGTATTTGATACATCTTGGCAAAAAGAACGATTTAATCACACCTTTGCACAAGTAATTACTCCACCACAAAAATTAATACATTGTGGAGAACAACTTAGAAATAAAGACCTATATTCAGATGACTTTATTAGAAAAATCAACAACCACTCATTAGGTTTTGCAGTTTATGAAAACAAAGTAGATTTAGAGTATGGAGATATAGTACATTTCCATTATTTAGCCATTGAGGGGGCTTTAGTGTCGGGATATGTTATAGTAGATGAAATAACAAAAGAAAGGCTGTATATTATCCGATATGACTTATGTTATGCAAAAGAGGATAAAAAGGGTATAAGTTTTATAAATGGGTTTTTGGGATTAAAAGTAGAAGATATATCTGAAAGTAAGGAAATGGAATCGGGTTTATATTCTGTAAATTTAGATAGCAAGAATTTAAAAAAATGGGGCTACGGCGAGGTAGTCTTTATGTCCAAACCTAATAGCGGATATATGTTTTATGATATAAATGAAAACTTTTTATCAATAAAAGTAGGCGACTTAGTAAATTTTAAACCTACAAAAAAAATGATGATAGGCAATAATTCACTCTTAAAGAATGAAAAATTAAAAGAAATTACTATAATTCAAAGAAAAGATATTAATTTCGCTATCAATTAAAAATTAAAATTAAGAATATGGATTTTTTATTTTCACAAGAAGGCAGAAACAAAATTAAACAAGGCATAGACACCACAGCAAATGCAATCAAAGTAACATTGGGTGCAAAGGGTAGGAATGTTATTATCAGAACCTCTAACAATCGACCATACATTACAAAAGATGGTGTTACAGTCGCAAACAGTATTTATTTAAAAGACCCTGTTGAGGACATGGGTGCAACTTTGGTAAAAGAAGCGGCGATAAAGACAGTAGAACAAGCAGGAGATGGAACTACAACTGTTTCGGTTTTATTACAAGCATTAGTGGATAAATGTAATGAGCAGTTGATGAAAAAAGATGTGAACATTTTAGAGTTGAAGAAAGGCGTAGAAGATGCGGTTGTACAGACTATACAGTATTTAAAAGAAAACTCTATTAAGGTAGAAAACATAGATATAGTTAAAAATATTGCCACCATATCAGCTAATAACGATGAGTTTATAGGAGAATTATTATTTAATGCCTTTAGTAAAGTTGGTAAAAATGGATACGTTACAATAGAAGAATCGAACAACCATGAAACATCTGTATCCATAACAGAGGGGTTAATGATTGATAGAGGCTATATTAGGTATGATTTTATTACCAATGTGCCAAAAATGAGGGCAGAACTTAACGATGTTAAAATCTTAATAGTAGAGAAAGTAATACAAAACCCAACAGAAATACAAGGAATATTAAACGAAGTTGTAAAGCTGAATAAATCGTTATTATTAATTGCTGATGATATACAAGGTGGTGCTTTAGAGTTTATAGCATTAAACAAGCAAAGAGGAACACTAAAGGCTTGTATTATAAAATCTCCATCTTTCGGAGAAGAAAAAAGTGTTTTATTAAGAGATATAGCACTTTGTACTGGAGCGACTGTAATATCAGATGCTACCGGTATGCATTTAGATAAGGTTCAATTTAAACATCTTGGAACAGCAAGTAAAGTAATTTGTGAAAAAAACACAACCTATATCATTGATGGCAAAAGAGATATACCTAAATACATAGAAACAACAAAAGAGTTAGAAACACTTATTGAGGACAACAATGACAGTAAAGATAGAGATATAGAGTTTGCAAAAATCAGATTAGCCAAATTACAAAACAACATGGCAACCATAAAAGTAGGTGGAGTTTTGGAAACAGAAATGCGAGAAAGAAAAGACAGAATAGACGATGCAGTTTCAGCAACTAAATCGGCAATAGAGGAAGGATATATCGCAGGTGGCGGTTCATCTCTTTTAAGGGCATCTGACAGCCTAAAATTTTCAGGCAATAAAGATTATGACTTAGGTGTAGATATTGTAAAATACGCACTATTACAGCCTTTCTCTCAAATATTAAAGAATGCTGGAGTAGAAAATATAGAAGAAATAGCAGAAAAAATCAAAAAAACACCTAATTTGGGGTATAACGCTAAAACAAACAATATAGAGGATTTATTAGAATCAGGAGTGGTTGACCCTATAAAAGTAATAAGGGTGGCTTTAGAAAATGCGTCATCTTCTGCTACTATGTTTTTAATTTCAGAATGTGTAATTTATTAATATTATGGTACTATATTTTGACAATATACTTATAAAGCCTATACAACAAGAGGATAATGGAATATTATTTATGCCTGATTATATGAAACAAAAGCCGAACAAGGGTTTAGTTTTACAAGTAGGTACAGGTAAACCGAATGAACCTATGATGTATAAACCACAAGATGAGGTTTATTACAGAAACGGAAGTCCTACCGAAATAGAAATCAAAGGAGAAACTTTATTGTTAATTAAACAGAGTGATATTTTGTTTAAAATATAGATTATATGTATAAAAAAGAGGATTTTGATAACTTATATTGGAATCCTTTTGGTAATCCAAAAGGTGTTCGTAAACTATGGAATACATTAAATTTATATAGCGAATTTAACCAAAACCTTGTAATAATAGAGGAAGATTTATTTTTCAATTATATGGAGTTAGTTTACCATAAAGATAGTATTATGGTAAAAGACTATGATAATATAAATGATAGAAAGATAAAAGCCTTTGAATTTCTGTTAGAAGAAAGTTTTAGTAAATTTTCAAGTGGTGTTAAGCGAATAATTAACGGAGATAGTTCTACGGCAAATAAGATGTGTATTCGATTTTGCACCATGCAGAAATCACAAGAATACGCATTGTTAGCCACTTCATATATAGCCTATGATAAGTTATTATTTGAAATGGAAAGAAATCTAAGAGAAGGTGATATTTCAGATGCGATTATAATGACAGAAAAAACACAAGGTTCTTTAGAAAAGATGTTAAATCGAATAAATGAGTTAAAGAAAGTAGTTCTTATGTCTGATAAGATAATAGAATCAGAAGTTGACGATGATTTATTAAAATATGCAAGAGTAGAGGGAATTACAGAATTAGTAGTAAAAGGTAAAGTAAAAATGCCTAAAAGATAATGTATATTTTAGATAGGAAATATAACAACAAAGAGGAATTTATTATAGTAAATGACTTAGATGAAGATTTAACACCTATTGTTTTTAAGTGTCCTGATATTCCTAATGATAAAGATATTTTATTTAACAAAACAGCCACATCTAATCAAAAATGGAGAATAATACCTAAGCCTGAAAGGATGTCTAACCTTGAAAATAGAATTTACAAAGAAGTTTCAAGACACAATAATATAGTTACAAAAAAACCCGACAGAAAGATTTTTGCCGATGAAATCCATAAAGAATTAAGAAACAACAAAAGTAAATACAATGACCTATGGAATTGGTATCTTACGGAATGGGATAGGAGGTTAAATGGTGTTTGGTTCTTTAATAACGGAGTAAGAACCTATATTACAGGCAAAATGTATTATTGGCTAAGTTATTGGTCGATAATAGAGGGTAAGCCAACTTACAGAGATAAAGAAAGACGATACTTTCATTTTATGACAGAGGGGTTAAAAGATGATGCTTGTTTAGGTATTGTCGAGATGACAAAAAGGAAAGATGGGAAGTCAATAAGAGCCGCTTGTGCTTTATTTGAAGAAATGTCAAGAATGATAAACAGACATTGTGGTATTCAATCCAAAAACGACACGGATGCAGGAGATTTGTTTGATAAAGTTATTATGGGATGGAAGGGTATGCCATATTTTTTCCAGCCACTACACAACCATTTTCTAAGAGACCCTTCTAACAAATTAGAGTTTAAACTAAACGATGGCGAGTTATTTAATGAGCAATTAGAATTAGGAAGTTGGCTTGATTTTCGTTCAGCCAAAGCATCGGCTTACGATAGTACATATTTAGGGTTTTACATATCAGACGAAGAGGGTAAATTAGAGGTGGTTGATGCCATGCAAAGGTGGCAGACAGTAAAACCTGCAATGCGAGACCCTTTTGGAAAAAGGACAGGTTTTTCTATTCATACAACTACATCGGAAGATACAGGTAGGTATGGATTAAAAATATTTAAAGATATATGGAAAGGGTCAAGTTATCATGAAAAAAATGAATTAGGTTCAACAGCAACAGGATTATGGAGATTGTTTTTTCCTGCGTATGATGGTTTAAAAATAGATGCTTATGGTAATTCTCTTCTAAAAGAATCGAAGAAAAATTTAGATATTGAGCGCAATGACTTTAAACAAGGTTCAAATGCATATATAAGGAACATAAGAAAAAATCCTTATTCAACAAGAGAATGTTTTATTATAGATTCAGGGAGTTGTCCTTTTGATAAAGGGTTACTAAACAGCAGGTTAAATTTTTTCTTTAATGGCAATGATTATCTTATACGAGGTGATTTTTTATGGAAGAACGGAATAAAAGACACAGAGGTTGAGTTTATACCCAACAGCGAATCGGGTAAATTTTTAGTTAGCTATCTTTTGCCTGAAACTCAAAGAAATTTATACAAAATAAAAGCAGGTAAAAAGCAACCATCAAACAGTATGTCTTTTGTGGCAGGAGGTGACACTTTTAATTTTGATAAAACAGAGGGTGAGGGTTCAAACGGAGGAGGTGCGGTATTTATGCGATATAATCCTATATTAGAAAATCCATTAAGCAAAATTGAATTAGAGATATTAACAGAAAAAGAGTGGAACGATGTAATGTTTAAATACAAAACAAATAGATTTTGTTGTACATATAATAACAGACCACCGAGTAAGGATGAGTATATAGACGACATGATAAAAATGTGTGTGTTTTATGGTTGTTATATGTTTCCAGAGATGAACCATCCACACATTCAAGATGGATTTAGAAAAAGAGGATATGGTGCTTATTTATTACACCAATACGATGAAAAGAAACAAAAAATCAAAGACAATTCAGGTGCAGTAACCAATGACCTCACAAAAGACAATCTATTTACAGTATCGCAAGACTATTTATTAGCCAATTGTCAACATGAGTTCCATAACGATTATTTAGAGGAATGTTTATCTGTATCTTATGAAACAATGACAGATTATGATTTATTTACAGCGTGTTCTTATGCTTTATACGCCAACAGTCTAACCTTACATATTATTGAAGCGGCTAAATTAAGAGAAGAAAAATTAAAAAATCTAAGGAAGAACTCACAAAAGATGTATTTTTCAGAAGTTCAGACAATATTGTAATTATTTTTATTTATCATTAATTTTGGACTATGAAAGGTATATCAAATTTTATAGATAATTATAAAGGAGCAGAAAACCTAAAGAAGTACAGGCTACCCGATGACGATATTAATCCTAAAAAAAAGGAAGACATGGATTATTGTGTATCGGTAATGAAATATCTATTTACGCTTGGGTGTAATGGAATATTAGTTAAGGGAGGTTATTTAAGTGGGCTTTTGGGAGATAGCAAATATAGTGAGCTACGTTCTTATGCAAGAGGCAAGGTAGATGTAAACAAATATAAATCAGAATTATTAGGTAAGGATAACAATAACAACCAACGTAAAAAATCGTATTATAACATTTCGTGGGGGCAGGACACAGGACACGTTAAAACCCGTGACCAAATCATAGGTAGTTATGATAAAATGGATTATGAGATATTAGTTAGTGCTACCGACCCAGCATCACAAAAGAAAAGAGAAAAAGAAATAGCAGGGTTAAAAATATGGCAAAACAAGACATTTAAAACATTTGTAGGAAACATTGGGATAGATATAGGTCAAGGAGATTCTGACATGTTTGAATCCGAAGAAGATGTTGATTTATATGTTAAAACAGGAGGGTTAAAACTTCAAGAAGAGATAAAAATGAAGAAAGCCATAGGTGTAACAATGTCTGAATCGAGGTGGAAAATGCTAAAGATGATGTTAATGAATGATATGGTTGACTTAGGAATATCTTGGACTAAAGCATACATAGACTATTCTATAAACGTGCCTATGTTAAGATACGTTGACCCTAATATGTTACTTGTTCCATGCAGTAAATATCTTGATTTTAGGGATATTACAATGTGTGCAGAGATAAGAGAAATGACAATTGCAGATGTTCGTAATGAAAGCGAACTTACAGAATCTCAATTAATGCAAGTGGCTAAATGTTACGGATTTGAACAACCTTTTGCCAGTACACAACATCGCAATTTTTATAAAGACAACGGTTTTTATCCTTATGACCATATAAAAGTAACAGTATTAGATGGAAGTTGGCTATCTTCTGATGTAAAAAAATACAAAAGTAAAATTATAGAAAAATATGGTTCTTTGTCTTATACGGAAAAGGAGTTTGATTATGAATTAAGAAAAGATGATGAAAAGAAAGGGGCTAAATTAGATGTAAAAAGGACACAATATGAATATGAGGGCAAGTGGATTATAGGTACAGATTTTGCTTTTGGGTATGGAAGAGCTGATTTACAAATAAGAAGCGGTAAGAGTGGCTATAAAAAGGCATTTTTATCTTATATAGGAGCAACCACAGGAGTAATATCAAAAGTGGAAAGAATGATACCAGATGTAGATATGATAAACTTATTGACATTCAAACGAAGAAATGCAATAGCGGCAATACCTGCACCTCCCGGACTTATATTTAACAAGACAGCTTTTGAAAACACAGAAATAGATGGACAAATCAAAACACCTATTGACTTGTATAATATGCTTTTAGAGAAAGGTATATTAACAATAGACACGGAAGACACACACGGAAATCCTATATCTAATATACATTCTATTGTAGCACCAATACCAAGTGTTGCTTTTGACCAATTTAGAATATACACCGAAACAATAAATGAACACAGAAGAAATATTCAAATAAATACAGGTATAAATGATTTAGTGGATGGTTCTACTAACAATGAAAGGATGTTAAAAATGCAAGGTGAAGCCAAGATAGAAGCGGCAAACAATGCTATGCAACCTGAATACTCTATGATGAGTGATATTATAGAAAGAGTATATACGTCAACAATGTTAAAGTGGCAAGAATTAGCAAGGCGAGGCAAGTTAAGTGTAGAAAATTCACCATTAGACGAAGATGATATAGAGATATTAGAGTTAAATGAAGATATATCCGACATAAAGTTCGGGTTAAAGATAAAATTAGGTTCTACACTTCAAGAGCAACAATTACTAATGCAGAACATACTTAGTTTATCACAGTTTAGAAAAACAAGCGGTGGAGTTGGAGGTATAACCGAAGATGTTTATTTGGCATTATATAGGGTTATAAAATCGGGTAATATACCTAAAGCTCAACTTATGATAGCAAAAGCAGTAAAAGAACAAGAGAAGTTGGACATGATACGCAAACAGAAAGATGTAGAACACGCAAGTATGCAAAACCAACAAGCGGCAGTGGTAGCAGGGGAAGAAAACAGAAAAACATTATCGGTTGAGTTTGCATCTAAATCAGCATTGTCTTATCAAGAATTTATACAAGATGCTAATTTAGAAGCCATAAAAGCAGACTTAAAAGATGGAGTATTAGACAATGAGGTACAAAGAAATATGTTATTAAAAATAACAGAGGGTATAAAAGATAGTGTAGGGCAGTTCAATATGTATGGATTAGGAGTAGCACAACCACAAGGGGGTGGTCAAAACCAACAAAGCATATCTCAGTGAACTACCCATCCACGTAAAAACGATGGATGGGTTTTACGCTCCGTGTTATAAAAAAAATACAGACTATTGTTTTTTTAATAAAAGTATATTTACTTTGTAGTATTATTAAGATAAATTAAGAAAAATGAAAGGATTATATTTCAATGATGATGTTGAAGGCGGAGGTGGAGTTACAGGTGTAACAACAACGACAGAACCAACATCACAACAAATACAAGGGCAACCCGAAAGCACATTAGATATATCAAGCACGACAGGTGGGAGATTTAAAGATGTAGCCGAAGTACAGCAGTTCTTTGAAACTTTTGATGAAAATTATGCGGAAAAAAGTCGGTACGCCGAGCATATTCCACAGAAAGATGCTTACGTTAATGATTTTGTTAAAGAGGTTAATTCTTTATTAAAGTCAAATGCGACACCCGAACAAGTAAAAATGTTTATAGATTTATCCCTAATGGACACGGATAAAATGGACAAAAGGGAGGCTATGGCAATATCAATGTCGCTAACAGATGGTATAAGTTTAAAAAGTGCCAAAACATTAATCAGTGATTCTTACCCAACTTTTGAAGAGTTTTTGGAAAAAGAGGGTGTAGATACTGAATATGAAATTGAAGTCGAAAAAGCTAAACGTAAATATTCTATCATAGAAGCAAGGCTTGAAAAAGAAAGCAAGTCGGCTTTTGATGGAATAAAAAACAAAAGGAAAGATATTTATGATGGTATTTCTTCACAAGAAGAAGTAATACAACAACAAGTAGAGTTTCAACAAAAAGTAACTAACGCTTGGCAAAAAAATCCTGACCTTAAAAGTGCAATCGACAACACGTTTGGTAAATTAAAATTTTCACACCAATCTAAAGACGAGAAAGAATACTCAATAGACATTCCCTTAGACGAGAAAGAGTTAAACACTATCTATAAAGATGCGGTAGATTTTGCTATAAAAAACACAGCAGATACAACCAAAGAAAACATAGATGCAATAGTTAAACTTGCAAAGGAAACTTATATTGGTCGAAATTTTAACAAGATTATAAGCACTATCATAGAAGATAATACATCAAAAGTCATAAAAGAAATTACTGATAATAATTCGGGAATAAAAATTAAGAGGGAACAAGGTAGAATAACAGGAGAAGAAAATAAATCTGGAAGTTTCTATCGTTAAAAAAAATTTATAACTTTTAAAAAACAAAAAAATGGTATCAGTATATTCAATAGCAGGAACACCAGTAGCAGTTCCTTTTAATTTAAAACCCGGTGCAGTAAATGTAGGCACTTGGAACACAGAGCTAATTAGTGGTTTTGACAGAGAAATGTTTAAACCCGTCTTTTTGCCTAATGCAATAAACAGACATCCTAATTCAGGGAGGTTTTACTTTAGTGATTTAATTAAATTATTAGGGTTTCAAATTCCTGTGTTAGCAGGAGAACATGGACAGTATGGTCATTTTGAAAAAGAGCGAACAGTAAATGCATTAGTGGTAAGCAGTGCAGGTTATCAAGGAGCAGGAGGAGCAGGTGCGCCTATTACGTTTCAATTAAACCCTACAACTGTTTATACAGACCCTACTTTTAATATAAAGTCATCTTATGCACGTTTAAGACAAATTGTACACTTCCAAATAGGTGATACAAACATAGTGAATGGTTGGATTACTAACATAAGCAATGCACCAGTAGGAACACAAGAAATCACAGTTGAGCCAGACGATTCTACTGTAAACTTACTTACATTACTTGGTGGAGCAGGTGCAGGAGCAGGAGCGACAGTAGGTATAATCTCTAATGCTTATGCAGAGGGTAGCAGACAAGGACAAACCTTAACGCCACGTTGGGCAACCTATAAAAACCAATTACAAATCATTAAAGATGATGATTCTCGTACAGGTTCGTCTATGGTTCGTAATTATCAACTTCAAGACTTTCCTTTTGAATTTGATGGTAAGAAAATGAATGCATTTGAGTTGGTAGGCACAGAAGATGCAGAGCGCAGATTAAAAATAGCAAGAGATGGTGCGATTTGTTTCGGCACACTAAACGACAATTTCTTTGAAACAGATAGTACAGTAGTTGAGCCTAATTTGACAGGTATTCAAGTTCGTACTACACAAGGATTGTATCCGTTTGCATTTCAAAACGGCAACACAATTCCTTATACAACAGGAGCGTTTGCTATTGGGGATGTAGATGCGGTAAACGATACACTTGATGCGGAGGGCGCACCATATAACTATGTATGGGCTTATGGTTCTCCGTTTGGTCAACAAATTAGAGAAGTGTTAAAAGACTATGTTAAAGACGATACAAACAACCAATACGTTAAAGGAGAAATTTACGGAAACGTGATGGATTCTGATTATCAAGAAGGGTTGGCAGTTCAAGTGGGATTCCAATCTTTAAGTTTAATGCCATCTTCACGAAAATTCCATTTTAAAAATGTGACCTCTTTTGATGACCCTGAAATGTTGGGTGGCACTTCTTATACATACAAAGATATGTATTTATTAATGCCATTAGGAACATTTAAAAATATGGCTTCACAAGCAAAACTAACAGAGCAATTTGGTTCAGAGTACAATGGTACAGAAATGCCATATTGGGGTTATGTTTATGCACAAAAAGGCTCATATATCCGTGAGGTAGAGATGTTCCAAACAGGTAGTGCAGGACAAGTATTAGTTAAAAAACCAACCGATGATTTTGATGTACAACGAGTACATTTCAGAGGAGAGTTTGGTGCTTGGGCAGGTGCGGCTAACTTATTTGTTGCAGGTTATCCTAATTAGAATATTTATTAAAAGAAAGAGGTGTAAAGAAACACCTCTTTCTTTATTATTATTATTAACAATAAAAATTAAGAAAAATGTTAGTTATTAAGAAAGGTACAGGCTCATTTGAGCAATTAAATACAGAAGAACTAAAAAAGATTGTATCTACCTCACTTGGGTACGATATAGAGAAATATAAAAAGAACTCATTTGAGTTTGTGATAAAAGGCAAAAGGGATTTTTTCAAGAAACTTCACGTTTTCCCCAATAAGACTTTTTTAAAAAATAGCTTTACAGTAACAATGAACGGAGAATCTATTACTTATGGTTATTGTAGAAGATTGGTTATAGCGAACAAAAGCGGTTTTTCAGAGCAAGTATTAGACCCTGAAAGAGATAAGGATTTGTATATAAAAGGTCGTTCAAAAATTGTATCAAAAGACAATTTAGATTTAGTTGCTTATATGTTGTTATATCCTGAATGTGGAACATCAGAGTTTTCAAAAAGCGACAAGTATTCATTAAACAATGTAGTTAAATCTGCAAGTTCTAATATTGCAAGTTTAAGAAAAACAACGGAGTGGAAGAACAAGATTTTAAATACAGAGGATTTAGATAGGCTAACTAATTTCTTACAAAGCACAGGACATAGGGGTACACACCTTATGGAAGAAGAAGAAATTAGATTAGTAGTATTAGAGATAGCGGAAAAGGATTTAACGAAGTTTCTAAGGGATTATAATTCGCAAGATGTAAATGTTCGTTCAGATGCACAAAGATTTATAGATGAAAACTATTTGACATACCACGAGTTTTCGGGTAGAATGGAATGGCGAGTAAACATAGGCGACAAAAAAGGATTTCCTATTGCAGATGTGAAGAAAGGGGAAGATAAGTTTGAAGTGTTATTAAGGGAGTTGGTATCAAACTATAAACTATATGACGAGTTAAAAACTTATTATTTGAATGACAAATCGGTATCAAAATCGGTATCAAAATCTCGTCAAAATAATATTGAAAAAGAACCGAGTGATGTTACAGAAGAACATAAAGAAGTAAGCGAAGCAGGAGTAATAGCAAGAGGACTTATAGACAAAGAAGTAGTAAGATATTCAGGACTTCTTAAAACTGTAAGTATTTATAAAGAGGGCAAGAAAGTTCCTAAATCGGAGGGTGGTGATTTATTGGTTTCAGACGAGAAGCATTGGGTAGGTGATTTTTTAAAATGGGCGGAAGATAATATTGATAAATTAAAGAGTATTGAGTAGCGAATGATATTTTTAAAACTATGAATGGCAGACTATTTTTTTAGTCTGCTTTTTTGTTTAATTTTGAAAAAAAGAATAAAGATGCTAAGTAATTCTGCGATAAAATTTAAAGCAACAATAGATTTATCTACAAAAGACATAAATGGAGTACCTAATCCAGATTATCGAAAAATAACCTTTACCGATGTAACAGATTATACAGGCGAGAACTTAACTACATTAAAGGGATATTTTTCTATAATAAACCCAACAGGAACAGTATTACACTTAGGGAACGTTACGACACCCGACATAGACCAAGATGTATCAATGGTGTTTGATTCTGTATCAGTTCCATTAGATAGTTTAGGCAATTTATTAAGTGGTTATTATAAGATTCAGTATTTTGTAGAACAAAGTGGTACAATAGTATATAATACGGAAGAAGTATCTGTATTAATATGTGATGATGATTGTGACAATGTTACAAATGGCGATTTAGAAATAGATATAAATTGTGATTCTGCGGTAGCAACAGCCTATGATAGAACGGAATATGCAAGTGGGAGTGAAGTAGAAAGAGTATTAACACTTAGACCACCGTTGGGTTCAAAATATTCTAATGGAACAGTTGCGAGTACCTATTCTACAACTAATAATTATGTTAATTCAGATGCATTATGGAGTGGAGTATGGGAGGCGCATTTAGTAGCGATAGTAACACATACGGATATAGTAGGTGGTTTTGAGTTTAAGACTATTGAATATGTAGATGTGTATGATAATGCAGAAGCTACTTGTAGTATTAATTTGTGTGCGCTATATAGTTGCATAACACAAACATTAGAAAAGGTAAAGAAACAAGCGAGTGATAGAGGTGGTTTAGGCAACAATGTAGATTTACACGATTTTGTTTCTACAATAGAGATGGAGTATATATCTATGGAGGTTGCAAGAAGTTGTGGAAATAAAACAAAAGTAGTAGAACATTACAATAAACTAAAAGAACTATTAGGATGTGATTGTGGGTGTGGTAACAGTACAAGTCCAACTTTAATAGAAGCAATACTCCCTACTGTAAATAATATAAACGTGGTAGGTTCAAGTCCTATTATAGTAATATCTTCGGTATCAGGTGGTACTACTACATATACAATATCACTTTCAGCATCGTTTTTAAACGTATATAACGCATTAAAAAAAGTAAATGTAGTTTCATTAGATGGTTCGGTAAACGTAACAGAAACAGCCCCAGATGCCTATACAAAGCAATTTGATTTATCGGTTGATATTGACGATGTTACAGCATCTATTTTAGCGACAATAAATCCAGCTTGTTTAGGACTTGTAGCACCTAATAATACTTTTAAAGATGTGTTACAAGAGCTGATAAACAGAGCTTGTGAACCACCTGCGCCACCTGTTGCGACAAATGATTACTATGCTACAACAGAGGGTGTAATGGTATCAATAGAGCAATTTTTGAATGATTTTTCAAATTCAGGAATAACAACAACCATATCAACTGCGCCTATAAATGGAGTAGCGGTAATAACAGGAAGCAATAAGATAGAATACACACCAAATGGAGGTTTTACAGGAGTTGAAACATTTCAATATACGATAGAAGATATTTACGGACAAACTTCTACTGCGACAATAACAGTAGTTGTAAACCCTACAACTTCGGCTTCGTGTGCCACAGTTAATGCATCTTATGTGTTAGATGCACAAGTTGATGGTACTACATTAACGTTATTATTGTCCAATCAAACAAATTATTCTACCAATGCACCAGTAAGTGTGCAGTATTTTATATCAGTAGAAGATGCATCTAACGTAGCAATACACACTTACGCACCAATATCAGGAAACAATAGTGCTACACCACCTACTACGTTTGTTTTTCCCGATGCAGTAGATACAAATTGGCATCACATAAGAGTAGTAATGTGGGTAATAACAGAATCAGCAACAGGAGATACGTGTGGAACAGTAATATATGAAGCACCAAGTCCATTATTAATACCTGATATTGGATTGTCAATGTACAGTGGTGTAGATGTTTCTTGTTTAGGAACAGCACCAACAGCAACTGATACAGAAATAACACAGGCTTTAGTAGATAAAGCGTGTGTAAGTGGAGTTTTGGTAGAAAATGGACTAAGCGGAACAGGTGTAGTTGGTGATAAAGTAAAATTAGGTGGCGGTTTAACCGAAGATACAGAAATAGATGGAGGTGGTAGTTACAAGTTAGATTTTGACGAATTAGCATCATTTAGTGTTAGGTCGGGTGGCTTAGTGGGGGCAACGACAGAAAGAGAATATTCTGCACACGAAATGCCATCAAATTATGAAGCACCTAATGGATTTTCTATTTTAAGAAAACAAGGAATTATACATTTAAACGCCTATACCCTAACAAATGGCCATGGGTTATTTAATGAATCACAAAATGCCATAATAGAATTAAGTGGTAATGAAACTATACCAGTAGGTAGTTTATTATGTCAATCTATTGAGCAATTACAAATAACAACAGATGATGCTAATAGGTCATTAACTGCTTCTGATGCTGGGGCAGGGATAAGGTTTATAGCGAATAAG
>Ga0302240_1000865_pt1 | contig 27259 bp, 24 predicted proteins | sample AAG_UR_His_MG_FD_193538 | JGI IMG/M metagenome (GOLD analysis project Ga0302240, IMG submission 193538) | Enriched activated sludge microbial communities from anaerobic digester in WTTP, New Holstein, Wisconsin, United States - AAG_UR_His | ecosystem: Engineered > Bioreactor > Anaerobic >... | reverse complement strand
AGGCCTCATAAGAAACGCCGTAAACGTGCCGACAGTCGATTGGGAAACCTATAAAAAACTTGTCCCATACATTGAACTTGCAGATAAAATAGGCGCTTTCCAGGGACAGATAATGGACGGCGGCATTTCAGAAATAGAACTTACATACCAGGGAAATATTTCAACTCTTAACACAAATTCCCTTATGGTGGCATATCTTAAGGGAATTCTCGGAGAAATTCTTGATCTTAAAGTCAATTTTGTAAATGCTCCTTCAGTAGCAAAAGAAAGGGGAATCAAAATAAAAGAAGCTTTCATAAGAGACTGCTCGGAATATTCGGGACTCATACTTGTTAAAGTAAAAACTTCAAGCGGAGAATATTCAATATCGGGAACTTTGTTTGATAAAAATCAGAGAATTGTTGAAATAAACGGTCTTGCGGTAGACGTTATTCCGTCGGGAAATAAAATATTCATAACAAATAACGATAAACCGGGAGTTATTGGAAATCTAGGCACAATTATAGGCGCAGCAAACGTCAATATTGCCGGAATGACTGTAGGAAGAAAACAAATCGGCAAAGAAGCAATAACAATTGTTGAAGTTGACAGTTCTATATCGGCTGATTTAGTTGCTAAAATAGCCAAAATTGAAGGCGTAACTAAAGTTAAAAATGTCTCTCTTTAATTTTATTTAAAATAACAAAAACCGGCGATATGATTCGCCGGTTTTTTTATGTATAATTACAATTATGTTTACTCTTTCTGGCGGCAGATATAATATAAAAATTTTCTTTGTGCTTGTTGTTATTATTTTTGCCGTTTACGGTAAAAGTATTTTTTTTGATTTTGTTTATTTTGACGATGATATCCTTATTCTCGATAAGCAAAACTACCTGAAAATATCAAATATAAAAAATATACTTTCGGATCCCGTTTTTGCCAGAGAAAACGATAAATATTACAGACCTGTGCTGAATCTGTCATTTTTGATTGACAATCTCGTATATAAAACTAATCCTGCCGGTTATCATCTTACTAATATCTTAATTCACCTGTTTGCAGTATTTTCGGTTTTTTTGCTGCTTTCTTATAAACATGACAAAAGTCTTGCTTTATTATTTACAGCTGTATTTGCGGTTCATCCTGCGCTTGTAAAAGCTGTCGCATGGATCCCAGGCAGAAACGACACCCTTCTTACATTGTTTTCAGTTTTTTCTTTCTATTTTTTTATAAACTATTGCGAAAAACAAAAATGGCAGAATTGGATTTTTTGCATATCTTTTTTTACTCTGGCTCTGTTTACGAAAGAAACAGCCGTTATTACTCTTCCGTTATTTATAATTTATCTGATTTTAAAAAAACTAAATTTAAAAAAATATGTTTCTATAATTACAATTTTATCAGTAATAACCGTTATATTTTTTATAGTAAGGCATTTTGTTTTCAGCTATCAGACCGTGAATCCGTCATTTTCTGTTTTTTTAAATTCTGCGTTAAAAAATATGCCGGTTATTTTAAAATATATGCAGATGACTATATTCCCAGTCGATTTATCGGTAATTGTTTCAAAAATAGAAATAAATTACTTTATTTTTTCATACACGTTATTTTTATTTTTGCTGTTGTTTTTTTTATCAAGAAACAATAAAAATTCTATCAGAACTAACCTATTTTGTGTTATTTGGTTTATTTTATATCTGATTCCGGCATGTCTTGTACCGAATAATAATTATGACTCCCATAGAATATACCTGCCTATGGTCGGAGTATTTTTATTTTTTATAGAATCAGCTGAAATATTTTATCTGTCAAAAAAAAGATTAATCGGCACATTCATTATACTGCTGTTTATAATATTCTGTTCAATATCATACATTCAAACCGATAAATTTAAAAATAAAAAAATATTTTGGATCAATGCTTTGCTTGATAATCCTCAGTCAGCTGTGGCAAATGCAAATGTCGCCGGACTTCTTACCGATGCAGGAAAGTTCAATGAAGCCGAAGATAAATATTTGAAAGCTATTTCAATTGAACCGTGGGAATCAAAACATTATGTAAATCTTGCAGTTGTGTATATAAAAACACATAATATGGAAAGATCGGAAAAATATCTTCTCACTGCCATAAAATTAAATCCTCTCAACGAAATTGCATATTATAACCTTGCCGTGATCTACCGCTATCAGGGGAAAAAAGAACAGGCGCTTGAAATGAAAACTAAGTATCTTGAAGTCTTCAAAATACAAAACAGATACGATAAACCATCGGAGATAAAACTATAATGAAAAAAAACTTATCTTTTGCCGTTTCAACACTTTTGGGAACAGGCTATTTTCCGAAAGCACCGGGAACCGCCGGTTCTCTTGTCAGCCTTATACCGATTTTTTTTGTATGTTTCTATCTTGGGCAGACCGGTCTAATCTTTCTCATATTTGCCGCTTTTGCCGCCGGCATGATTGCGGTAAAAGAAACTTTAAAACACACACAACATGATCCCGGTTTTATAGTTATAGATGAATTGGTAGGACAGGCAATTACATTTATTCCGGTGGCCGAAATTTTACATAATAACGCAAACGACTGGTGGATTTATTTTGTAGGATTTATCTTTTTCAGACTTTTCGACGTATGGAAACCTTTCCCGATAAAATCCGTCGATAAAAAAGTCATATCGGCTTTCGGTGTTATGCTGGACGATATTATAGCCGGAATATATGCTTCATCAATGCTCTATGCGATAACATATATTTATGTTATAAGATTTAAAGAATTGAACGAACTTATGAAACTCGGGAACTGATTTTATATAAAATCGGTTTCGGTATTGTTTCTCATTCCTTTTGAATACAAGTAGATGTACGGAACAAACAGCAAAGCAAGAGCCAAAGCAAATGTCAATCCTCCGACAACAGCTATTGCCATAGGCTGGTTCGTTGTAGCACCTTCTCCAAGCCCCATAGCCAAAGGCAGCAAATCTACAACTGTAGTCAGTGTTGTCATCGTAATAGGTCTTATATGTTCAACTGTAAGATCAACAATAAGCTCTTTAAACGAAATTATATCTCTGTATTTGTCGGGATCCATGCTGTAATAATAATTATATCTGTCAATAAGAAGAATAGATATGTTAACAACGTTTCCTATCAACATTATTATACCTAACATTGAAATTGAGTTTATAGACTGACCCGTAACAAACAGCGTCAACAGAGCGCCTATAACTCCTAGAGGAACTGCCGTCATAACAAGAATAGGCTGCAGCAATGATTCAAATTGCGACGCAAGAATCATAAATATAATTACAATACCTAAAATCATGGCAAACGAAGTCTGGGAAAGAGATTCTTTCATTGCAAGCATCTCTCCGGTTATCAGGGCGCTGACATTGTTGTTATTATATGAATCATCAAGTATTTCCTGAAGCTGCTTGACAGCTTTAGTAAAATTGCCGTTTACATTTGCGGTTATCAGATAAGTTCTTTCTCTCTCAATTCTCTTAATCGCAGGTAAAGTTTTTACGAAGTTTGCCTGGGCTATCTGTTTAAGCTGTATTGTCATACCCCACGATGAATATGCCGTCATTTCCATAACTTTATCGAGAGTATCTCTGTCTTCAGGCTTCATTCTGACTCTTATATCCATTTCATCGTCTTCAAGCTTAAGTTTTGTCGCCACAAACCCTTTTATACCGGCAAGAGTCATAGCGGCTATATCCTGAGTTGAAAGTCCGAAAAGAGAAGCTCTTTCTCTGTCAATAGTAAGTCTTAATTCCGGAACTTCATCCGAAGGATCCACTTTAATACCGTAAAATTCCGGCATCGCATCCATTGTTTTTCTCAGTTTGGCGGCATACTCTCTCAGCTTATCTAAATCCCGTCCTTTTAATTCGACCGTAACACCGGATCCGCCGCCGCCTGAACTAAACAGTCCCTGCTGCGTTACAAATTCTATGTCAAGATTTTTAATATTCATCTTTTTGATTTCATCGCTAAGTTCCGTAACTATTCTGTCGGTTGACAGGCCCTTTGGAGTCAAATTTGTTATTATTCTTGCCTGATATGACCCGAGCGTTTCAATTGACGACGAACCCACCTGGTCTCCTGTAGAACCTATGCTTGTTGCAATATCGGTGACTTCATCATAACTTGATATTGCTTTTTCTATTTTTTTTACTACATCATTTGTTATTTCCAAAGGAGTGTCAGGATGCATTGACATATTAAGAACAAATCTTCTTTCATCAGTTTTAGGCATAAACTCCTTCGGTATAAAAGACATTACAAATACGCCTATAACAGCGTATACCAAAACATATAAGAAAATTTTTCCCGGTTTAAAATTTAAAGTAGTTTTCAAAAGAGGGGCAAAATACTTGTTTATTGAATCAAGACCTGCCGTAACAGACTGATTTTCAAGATTGGCCTGAAGTGCAAGCCTTGGCACAAGAAATAACGCTGCAAATATGGATGCTATCATTGAAAAAGTAATTGTAAATGCAAGCTGTGAGAAAAGCTGTCCTATCATGCCGGCAACAAATATAAACGGAATAAATATTGCAACAGTTGTGAAAGTAGAGCTTACGATCGGAGCAAGCAAACTTGAAGTTGCCTGATATATACTTTCTTTTTTTGGTATATTTTTGCCCTTATTTTTATGAACCATCAGTAAGATATTTTCGAGAATAACGTTTGAATTATCAACTACCATTCCTATTCCTATCGTCAATCCTCCCAGAGACATCGAATTGATCGAAATGTTGTTAAAATACATAAGGCTCAGAGTAACGCACAAAGTTATCGGAATGGCAATGTTTATTATTGTGGAACCTACAAAACTTCTCATGAAGAAATACAAAAGAATAAACGAAAGCAGCGTACCCTGAATGGCCGACTGATAAATATTATTAAGCGATTTTTTTATAAATACAGACTGATCGTATGTGGTGATGATTTCAACATCTTCGGGGATTTTATCCTTGATGCTTTTTAATTTTTCGTGAACAAATTTAGACATATTGATCAAATTGGCGCCGGACTGCGGGAATATTCCTATTGAAATATTTTCCTTTGAATTATATCTTGAAAATCCTTTTCTGTCCTTCAATGTCTCTTTAACATCCGCAACATCTCTCATGTAAACTATTTTTTCACCGGTATCATCCCTTGTAGATCTGTCTTTTCTGTAATTTATATTCCTTTCCTGCTGTGCCTGTTTGCCGAATGAAAGAGCCTCTATATCCGAAATACTTTTAAACTCGCCGACGGTTTTCACTATGTATTCATGTTTATCTTCTTTAATGGTACCGGCAGGATAAGTTATATTTGCAGTTTGCAGAGAATTAATGACGTCGGTTATAGACACCTGATTTGCTAAAAGTCTTCCTTTATCGATTTCAACAAGTATTTCTTTCTGCTCGCCGCCTCTTATTTCAACTTTTGCAACACCCTCAAGTCTTTCAAGTTCGTCTTTTACATTTTTCTTTATAAAAGTTCTGAGTTCAGCCATCTTTTCAAGAGAAGGGGAATCAGACTTATAATTAGCAGACAATATGATCGCTTCAACCTGCATCGGATTATATTTTAAAACTATCGGATCAAGCGCATCTTTTGGGAGCGATTCTTTTATGAGGTCTATTTTTTCTCTGACATCCATAGAGGCAAAATCCATATTCGTACCCCATATAAATTCGCATGAAACTATAGAGACGCCTTCTTTTGATATGGAAGAAACTCTTTTTATTCTTTTTACCGTACCAGCCGTTTCTTCAATAAGTTTACTTACAAGCTTTTCGGATTCTTCAGGACCGGCTCCTTCGTATTTTGTAACAATCGTAATCTGCGGATATTCCATTGAAGGATATAATTCCTGAGGAAGACGAGTCCATGAAATAAGACCCATCAGTATTATTCCTAAAAATATCATTATTGTTGTAACTGGTCTGTCAACCGGAAGTCTTAATAAACTCATATGTTTTCTCTCATTACAGGATCAGAATCTTTCCTGTGTTTATTATAAATTTTCTGTAATAATTTTAATAAAGACATAAGCCCGAGCGTTTTAAAAAATTTCCTTACGCTTTCTTTCGGTCTCTCAAGTACATAATAAGCCGTAGGAATTATTATCATGGTCAGTATGGTGCCTGTTATTGTGCCGAATAAAACAGTAAGCCCTAGAGATCTCCACATGCTTGCAGATTCATCGCGGCTTAAAACCATCGGCAAAAGCCCGAGCGTTTTCATAAGAAAAGTTATAAGTTCAGGCCTTAATCTTTCTTTGCATGATTCAAAAATAACTCTTATCAGATTCGTTCTGCCGTGACGTCTCTGATTTATTTTATCAACAATGATAATTGAGCTATAGACGATTGAACCGAAAAGAATCATCATTCCTATCCAAACACCAAGGCTTATCGGTTTTTTAAAAATCCATAAAGCAAATGCGACGCCTATAAGGCTTAACGGAAGGGAAAACATGATTAAAGTCGGCTGGATGTATGATTCAAAAATGGAAGCAAGCACAAAAAATATAAGTATGACTGTAAGCGAAACTGCCAGCAAAAACTGACCTCTGTTTTTGACCGTTTTTTCATAATCTCCGGATATATTAAAAGAATACTCTCTTGGAAAAGCAACCCCTTTTAAAGTAGCGTTTATTTTTTCGGCAGCCGTTGTAAGTCCTATTTTAGCTCTGTTTGCGCTTATCTGTATAAATCTTTTTTTATTTTTATGCCATATTTCCTGATTTGTTTTTATTTTTTCAATATCCGAAACCTGTCCGACATACACAACGTCTTTTCTCTGGTTAACGATACCTATAAAAGGAATTTCATCCACTCTCTGTATACTACCCGGAGTTAATCGGCATATCGTTTCTATCTGCTTGCCCTCTGTTCTGTACTGAGTCGCAATCAATCCTCTTATCTGGCAGTGAAGCGTATTGCTGAAATAATACGTTGTAAGCCCGAAAATCGCCAGTCTGTTATAATCGACATTAATCAAAACTTCAGGCTCGTCTTCTCTCATTCTTATTTTCACATCGGTAAGTCCCTGAACCTGCTGAAGCCTGCCCGATGAAGAAAACGCCAGCTGCTTTAAAGTGCCGTAATCCTGGCCGTAAAAATCAACAAAAATTTCTTTTGACGTATTGCTTTGTGAATCCTGGTAATAAACAAACGCGGGAGAAAATTCACCGAATCTTTTTCTGAATTCTTCTTTGAAAGCTTCGGCATTTTTATAAACAGTTACTTCAACAAACGTATGAAGTTTCTCAACTTTTGAAGAAACTCTTTTTACATCGCTTCTGTAACTCATGAGAGCTTCTTCCATTTTTTTTACTATCTCATTTGAAACCTCTATTCTTGTTGCAGGGGGAAACTGTATTCCTATACGAAAAGTATTAACGTCGCCGGCATCCATAAATTCGGAATCTCTTGTCGCCAAAATATGCACTGCAAAAACAAAAGCCGCCAAAGTAATCAGCCAAAGCCATGTTTTTTTTCTGAAACATGTTTTCAGTATACGTCCGTAATAGTGTCGGACTTTTATATACCACTTTTGAAAGTCAAGCTCAAACTTATTTTGCCACTTGTTTATCTGAGGGGGAATAAAAAGCATTGTGCTTATAAGAGAAGCCACAAGGGCAAATGTTATTACAAGGGCAAACGGAACATACATCTGTCTTATTTCAGGTTCAAGAAAAACCAACGGCAAAAATACAACAATCGTTGTTACGGTTGAAGCAAATATAGGCTGCCACAGTTCTTTTGTCGCATTTACTATTAAATCATGCTTATTTTGAAATGTTTTTCTATGATAATGAAAAGATATGTTTTCTATAACCACAATTGAGTTATCCATTACGTTTGCCATGCCCATGGCAAGTCCGCTCAAAGTCATTATGTTAAAAGTTTGTTTTGTAAAATGCATAAGAAGAATGGAAATAAAAAGACTAAGCGGCATAGTCGTTGCAACTATAAAAATACTTCTTATATTTTTCATAAATAAAAACAAAATGCTTGCAAGAAGTATTCCTCCGACTATTAATGCCTCAACAAGAGACGAAATAGCTTTAGTTATATACTCGGCATCGTTTTTTACGGTAGTTATTATAATATCCTGATCTATATCTTTTTTAATTTTTTCTATGACTTTCATAACTTCATTTGCAATTTTGATTGTATTGCCGGTGGATTCTTTCTGTATATAAACTGATACTACGGACTGCAGATTTAATCTTGAAAACGAAGTAGGTTCGTAAAATGAATCTCTTACTTTTGCAATATCTCCTATTCTAACTATAGATCCCGAAGGAGTTATGGCAATGGCCGTATTTTCTATTTCTTCTATGCTGTTATATTCACCTGTCGCTCTTATTACAAAATTCTGGTCATATTGTCTGATTTCTCCGGCAGATATAGAAATATTTGCAAGGTTAATTTTCTGAACAACTTCAAGAATTGACAGCTTATATCCGAGCAGTCTTTCGTTATCAATCTCTATAAGAAGTTTTCTTTCACGGCCTCCGCCGAATTCAACGTTTGCCACTCCGGAAACTCTTAAGATTTTTTCTTTTATCTGTTCCTCTGCTATTATTCTTAATTCTTCTGTTGTTTTATGATCGGAACTCAGGGAAAGTATTACAACCGGAGAATCCGACTGTTCAAATTTTGCTATTATTGGTTTTTCCGTTTCTTTAGGCAGCAAATGCCTGACCATTGCTATTTTTTCTCTGATATCTATAACTATAAAATCGGTATCGACATTATGGTGAAACATCATCATAATATTTGATTCCGACTCTTTTGAAGAAGATATCATTTCTTTAAGACCGTTTAATTCGGCAAATACTTCTTCCATAGGTCTTGTAACGTATTTTTCAACTTCGCTTGAGGCGACGCCTCCCCTGAGCCTTGTAACAACGCTTACAAGACCGGACTGCGCGCTTGGATATAATTCAACAGGTATTCTTACAATCGAAATACTTGAAAATAAAAGCATGGCAATAACAAGCATCAATGTTGTTATTGGTTTTTTAATTCCGAATTCAATCATAATAGAGCACCAATTTTATTTATGGAAGTTGCTGCTGAGGCTGTTGCGGCGTATCTACTTTATCTTCTATAGCTTCAAGAAATTTAACTTTTACTCCGTCCGTAAGCTGTCCCTGCGTTTCGACAACAACCATATCGCCTATGTTTAAGCCTTGATTTATAACTGTCTTATCGGTAAGTTTATCTCCGAGCTGACATGGTCTCATCTGCACAATACCTTCTCCGGGCGTTCTGTAATCAGGCACAACTACCGGAACTAAAAATACATTTTCGTTTAGAGAAATTATACTTTCGGAAGGAACAAGCATAACATCCTTCAACTCTTTAAGTATTATAACGCCTCTTCCGAACATTCCGGATCTGAGAAGCCCGTCCGGATTTTCAACGCTTACTTTTATAGTTGAGGTTCTTGTTCTTTCTTTTACGGTAGGAGCTATTTCCATAAGTTTGCCTACAAAAGTTTTTCCCTGGTGCGAATCGCATGTAATATTAACCATTTGTCCTATGGCCAGCTTATAAACGTCTTTTTCGGGCACATCGACTTCAAAATTAGTACCTTTATCGCTTATAAATTTTGCAACAACATCCTGAGGAGTTATATAGTCGCCTGGTTTGATTATTATTTCGGCAAGAATACCGTCGCTTGGAGCGGTAAGATTAGTTTTTGCAAGATTTGACTGCGAAAGCTCAACTTCAGATAAAGTCGCTTTTACTTTTGATTCCGCAGATTCTATCTCATATTTTGCTTCAAACAATTTGCTTTCGGAAAGAGCTTTCATTCTGTAAAGTTCTTCATAGACTTTGTATCTTTCTTTTGCGGAACTGTAAGCGGACACTTCGCTTTTATATTTGCTTCTTGCATAATCGGCTTTTGTCAAAGCATCTTTCGGATCCAGAGAACAAATTACGGATCCTTTCGGTATTTTAGAACCTTCTTTGTAGTTATATGATGCAAGCTGTCCGTCTATTTCAAAACGCATTTCATTTTCAACTGCGCCTTTTATTGTTCCCATTGTAGTATATGTATCGGTATAATCCTGCTTTGCAAGCTTTTTTACCTTAACGCTTATCATTTCCTGCTTTTCTTCGACTACTTTTTCTTTTCTGAAAAACAACAGATACGTTATAAGACCCAAAAGTATGGCTAAAAAAGCTATAACGGTTATTTTAAAATATTTTCTGAATTTAGGGCTGGACTCAGAAAGCTGCGTATATTTATATCTGGTATTTTCTATAAATTTGTAGAAGTAATGTTTAAAAATTGACAAGATGGCCTCCAATAATTTTATCTTAAATTCATAAGCGTTAATCTTTCAAGTTCCGTCACGGAAGAATGATTTGTATAAGATGCTCTTGCAAAAGAAGAAATCGCTTCAGCATACTGCCACGACTCTTCCATCAGTGAAACAGTAGGCACCTCGTATAAGTCATTTCTTTTCTGCATAAGAGCAAGTTTTCTTTCTTTTAAAGTTATTTCCTGTCTGAGCGTTTTTGCATTATTGAGAGATATTATGTATTCGTTGTATGTTTTTTCTACGGTTAATCTGCTGTTTTTAAGTATATCTATAAGTTCAGATATTGTCTGTTTTTTACCTATGCTGCTTTCTTTTGCGTCAACAAAATACTGAAGATCGTCAAGTATCGACAACTGTATGTCAAGAGTATTGTTTTCTATTCTTTTGCTTGCGTCGACTATTGTTGTCGGTTCAGTTTTATCGGCGCTGTATGAAACGTTTAAAGAATTACCCCATAAGCCCCACGACATCTTTGCGGAAATATTCCACGAAGTCGTCAGTTCAAGCGGAACAGTCGTAAATGCGTCTCCGCTTTTGCCGTAAAATCCATCCAAATACAGTTTCGGAAATACTTTGGCCCTGTTAATCTTTATCTTTGTATCGGCCATTTCTATTTGAATTTTTGCAATTTTAACGTCAAGATTATTTGTCTGAACAAAACTTACGCAGTCCTGAAGAGTAAATGAAATTTCAGGAACGTCGGTCGGAAGTTCTGCAGAAACAGTTGCGGGAATATCTTCAAGTCCGTATACTCCGACGATTTCTACAAGTTTTTTGGTGGCAAATTCCAAATTTATTCTGGAAGCATTTAACAAATTTGCAACCTTATCTCTAAATGTTTTTGACTCCGCTAAATCCAGTTCCGATATTGCTTTTGCTTTATATTCAACTTGTGTTTTTAAGTATAATTTTTCTACTTTTTCAAATGCTTTGCTTAGTGCAAGGTATTCCACTTTAAGCGTCAAATATTCATAATAAGCAAGTTTAACTTTTGCGTATAATTCTTCTTTTGATTTAGTATAGTTATACTTTGCAGCGTCCATCATGAGCCTGTTGTACCTGTAGCCCGCTCTTGCTCCGCCGCCTTCGTATATGGGCTGAACGGCTCTTACGCCTATTTCTTCGGAATTATATTCCTCTTCATCGTACCCCGATGTAACTGCAAGTTTTGTTTTACCTTTTGAAAATCTTCTTTGGAGCATAAGCTGGGGGAAAAATCCGCGCAGAGAAGTATTTATTCTCGCCTGAGCCAAATCTATCTGCTCGTTGGCAACAGCCACTTTTAAATCTCTTGCCGTGGCAATTTTTAAACAAGCGTCAAGAAATTCATCTGCCCTAACCGACGGAACCGCGATAATAAAACAGATTAAAGTTATAAGCAAAAATTTTATATTCACGCAAACCTCTTGTGAAATTTGATATAAAACGCTTTTGAAAGTATATAAGAAAAAACATTTTTTGTCAATTAAAACCCGACATTAAAATTTATTCATATTTAATGATTTTTTTTGTTATTTATAAAATAATGTTTCTTGTTTTTTCTAACAATCAACTTCCTGATGATTTTCCTCATTATTTTTTTTCTAAAAATATAAGCTGCTGCAGAAATAAGCACCGCTGCGGTCATAAGCCAGTATACATATTTCACAACATAATTTTTTATTATAAATTTTGAATAGCTTTCACCGCACAGATACAATCCGGCAAAAAACATCAGCCATGAAACAAGATATAAAAGAAATCCGATATAATAAAAAAGTTTATTTTTATTTTTTTTACCCAGATACATAAAATACGTCAAACTTCCGAGGCCGAAAGGAATGTTTATAAAGAGAAGTATTACGCCTGTTATAACGCCTAAACTTAAAGTCATTTGTTTGATGAATGCATTAAAATCTCATCTAAACAAGATGGATTTTTTTTGATTCTGCCCAGCAGTTTCTCATACTCTAGAAGATTTTCGTTATAAGAAAGAAGCTTTTCAATGCCTTCTATAATGTGTTTTTTGATATCCGGCGCCGATTCCGATGCCTTTTTTGTTTTCGGTATAACATAAGGCATGCATAAATTTCTCGCTTTAGCCGGTTTTATCTTTATAATTTCAAGACCTATTCTCTTTGCTATGAATTCAACTATCTGTATTTCATCATCTAAGTACTCTTCGTTTTTAAGCGTATCGACTAGATCCTCTATTCCAAAAAACAAAACAGGCTCAAATTTAACTGCCGCAGCCTCTTTGGTACTTTTAACAGCCGCCTTAAATTCTTCAACCATTTGCTTTCTGTACTTGGCCGCATGTTCTTCGTAATGTTTCGGATATACGTAAGCTATCAATTCCCTTGAAATATCCTGATATATGAAAAAAACTTCCCAGTAAAACAAATGACCGCATTTTGGACACTCGACAACGTTGAACATTCCGGAGTTTATAACATCTTTAAGTTCCGGATTTTCAGAAACGCTTACCGCAGTCCAAATATCTGCTTCAAAAACATCGCCGCAATGGCACGTTATTTCACTATTTGATAGAATAGACATACCGGGAATGATACCACATTGCCATTTTTTTTTCAACCGGAACAACAGCGGCAATTTTTTGTTTGATTTATCACGTTAAATCTTGTATCATATCACGGAATAATTTAATTTTAAATAAAAAGGAGATTTTGTATGAGAAAACCGTTAATGGCGGGCAATTGGAAGATGCATAAAACTATATCTGAAGGCATAGCTATGGTAAAAGAATTGAAAACTCTTATTTCAGACGCAAAAGACGTCGATGTCCTTATATGTCCTGTTTTTACGTCTATCAATGCTTTGTCAAACGAAGTAAAAGGCTCTAACATAAAGATAGGAGCGCAGAATGTTTACTGGGAACCTAAAGGCGCGTTTACCGGTGAAATAGCTGTAAATATGCTTGTTGACGCCGGATGCTCCTTTGTTATTATAGGTCATTCGGAAAGAAGACAGTATTTCGGAGAAACAGACGAAACCGTCAATAAAAAAACAAAAGCGGCTCTTGCTGCAGGTTTAATTCCGGTTGTTTGCGTTGGGGAAACTCTTCAGGAAAGAGAATCCAATGCAACCTTCAACGTAATTGAAAAACAGATAAGAGACGGAATTAAAAATTTTTCAAAAGAAGAAGCTGAAAAAATAGTTATAGCTTATGAACCTGTTTGGGCAATAGGAACAGGAAAAACCGCAACACCTCAGCAGGCTCAGGAAGTTCATGAATTTATAAGAAAAATTTACTCGCAAATGTATGCAGAAGCATCAGATAAGGTAAGAATACTCTACGGCGGATCGGTAAAACCCGACAATGTTTCAGAATTGATGAAGCAAAAAGATATTGACGGCGGATTGGTAGGCGGAGCAAGTCTGGAAGCAGCATCATTTGCAAAGCTTGTAAAATTCAACTGATAAGTAAAAGGAAATTTAAAATGCAAAACTATAGAGAAAATAATCCAATTTTGGTGAATGTGTCTGCAAGACATATTCATTTGTCAAAAGATATTTTAGAAGTTTTATTCGGTAAAGACCACCAGCTTACAAAAACAAAAGCACTTCTCCAGCCCGGAGAACATGCCTGTGCCGAAACGCTTACGATTTCAGGTCCCAGAAACTCAATAGAAAATGTAAGAATTCTCGGTCCTTTAAGAAGTCACACACAGGTTGAGGTATCAATAACCGATACAATAAAACTCGGCATAGTTCCAAATGTAAGACTTTCCGGTGATATCTCAAATACACAGTCTGTTAAGCTTACAGGCCCTAAGGGTAGCATTGAATTAAAAGAAGGCTGCATTGTGGCAAAAAGACATATTCATTTCTCACCTAAAGATGCCGAAAATTACGGAATAAAAGATAAAGAAGTTTTGTCAATTAAATTGGACGGAGACAGGGGTTTAATATTTAACAATGTCGTCGCAAGAGTAAGCGAAAAAATGGTTCTTGAATGTCATCTCGACGCTGATGAAGCAAATGCAGCCGGGATAAAAAGCGGCGCAACAGCCGTAATCTTATAAAAACGGAATCATAAAATGAAAATTTCACTGGGTGTTGACCATGCCGGCTTTGACGTTAAAAAAAATATAATTGATTTTTTAAATATGCTCGGACACGAAGTAAAAGACTGCGGCACTTTTTCAAAGGACAGCTGCGACTATCCGGATTTTGCAAAAGAAGTAGCGTCAGATATCGTTTCCGGAAAAACAGAAAAAGGAATTCTCATATGCGGCACAGGAATCGGGATGTCCATAGCTGCAAATAAAATTAAAGGCATACGCGCAGGCGTATGTTGGAATGAAGAAACCGCCAGGCTGATCGCATTGCATAACAATGCAAATATAATATGCATGGGCGCAAGATTTGTGCAGTTGGATGAAATGTATAAAATGCTGAAAGTATATCTTAATACGTCTTTTGAGAGCAGACACTCAAAAAGAATAAATAAAATATCAGATATGGAAAATTTGAAATGAAACGTGTTTTTTTTACAATATCATGTTTTTTAGTGACGTCGGCGCTTTATGCGTCATCCGCATATCTTGAAGAAACACTTCAAATGATTAACAACGGAGAAAATGACGCCGCTATTGAAAATATTAAAAAAAATCTCATTGAAAACAAATCGGCCGACAATTACGTTCTTATGGGTATAGCTTATCTAGAAAAAAACGAACCGGAAATTGCCGAACTGAATTTTAGAAAAGCGCTTGAACTCGATAAAAAAACAGTTTCTGCCCATTATATGCTTGCCATGCTTTACGAAAAAGAAAAAAAATATGAGCAGGCCGTAGAAAAGTGGAAAAAAATACACAAATACACCAAAAATGAAAAATTAAAAAGTCTTGCTTTAAAACATATTGAACAGCTGCAGGGTATCAGATGAAAAAAATGCTCTGTTGTTCACTATTTTTTTTATTTGCCGCCGGCTGTGCATCCGGTCCGGTTTATAAGCAGGATTATGATTTTTCAAAAGTTAAAAATGCCTACATTGAAAGCTCCCAGGGGACAAACAACGCCATAGTCAATGCGGTTATAAAACAGCTTATGCTGAAAGGGTTTAACGTAAAAACAACTGACAGCTCAAATACCGATATTACAGTTAACTGCGTTATAACGGAATATCAGCCTAGCAAAAAATATCTTGTCAGAAAGCCCCCCGAAGAAAGATCCTTAAGCGCAAGAGATATTGTTATTTATAATACCGATCCTATTGAAATCGGCGGCTCATCCGTTTACGATCTGGGGTCCGCTTTCGGAATAGACGCAAACATTATAGCAAGCAACGCCACTATCGGCGTTTCTTTATACATAAAAGATTCAAAAACAGGCGATGTTGTCTGGACAAATTCTTATACCTATGAGGGGCTTGACATGACCTCTGCGATAGACGGTGTAGTAAGATATATTTTAAAATCATTTCCGCCGGTCAAAAAATAGAGGGGTTATTTTATGAAAAAATTTATCCTGATTTTTATTTGTTTATTTTTTGTTGATGCGTTGTCATATGCTGTTTCCGTTACGGTTTACAATAATGATCTTGCCCTTGTAAGAGACGTTAAAAACATTAAACTCGCAAAAGGGCTTCAAAAAATTGAAATTGACGACGTGGCGGCAAAAATTGACCCGACAAGCGTTCTTCCCAAATTCCTGTCAAATTCAGGCAAGATTAAAATTCTTGAACAAAATTTCGATTTTGACCTTGTAAATACGGATAAACTTTTAAGCAAATATATCGGTGAAACTATAGAAATAGAAAGAACGGGCGAAGACAAAAGAGCAAAACTTACCGGAAAACTTCTTTCTGCTTACGGAGGCCTTGTAGTACAAAGCGACAACAAAATAGTTTTAAATCCGCAGGGAGAAATTTCGCTTGCTAAAATGCCTGAAGGTTTAAGATTAAAACCTACTTTGGTATGGCTTGTTGACAGCGAAACAGAAACTTCAAACCAGTTGGAAATATCATATCAGACAAGCGGAATAAGCTGGAACGCCGATTATGTGCTTGTAACAAATGAAAAAGATACAAGCTGCGATATTACAGGTTGGGTTACGGTAAATAACGATACAGGCGCGACTTTTAAAGATGCAAAATTAAAGCTTATCGCCGGAGACGTCAACAGAATAGCCCAAAACAGATATGCCCAGAAAAGAATGATGGCTCCGATGATGGCGATGGAAGCAAGCGGAGACTCGTCTTTTGAAGAAAAATCTTTCTTTGAATACCACATATACGAGCTTCAGCGAAAATCAACAATAAAAGACAGAGAAATAAAACAGATTGAATTTATAAGCGCAAAAAATATTCCGGTTAAAAAAATATTTACTTATAACGCATCTTTTGATCCTGTGAAAGTAAAAGTCACTCTTGATTTTAAAAATTCAAAAGACAATAACCTCGGAATTCCTTTGCCCAAAGGTAGAGTAAGAGTCAGCAAATATGACGTCGATTCTCTTGAGTTTATAGGAGAAGATTCTATAGACCATACGCAAAAAGATGCGAAACTGTCTATAAAAATAGGAAATGCTTTTGATATAACAGGCTCAAAAACACAGTTAAATTCAAAAATTGAAGGAAAAACGTCATACCAGACATTCTCGATAAAGATTAAAAACAGCAAAAATTCGGCTGTTGAAGTAAATGTCGTTGAAAATTTAAATTCATGGTCAAACTGGGAAATAAAAGACAATACTTCTGCTTATACAAAAAAAGATTCCGCCTCAATAGAGTTTCCGGTAACTGTTCCGGCTGATACGGAAAAAGAAATAAAATATACGGTAAAATATTGGTGGAAATAATTAAAAAATGTCTAAGATAAACTTATCAAACATGATAGACCACACTCTTCTGTCGCCTACTGCGTCATTGGATGATTTCAAAAAATTATGCGATGAAGCGGTATCTAATAATTTTTACGCGGTATGCGTACCTCCTTTTATTGTTAAAAGCTGCAAAGAAGCAGTTGCTGAAACTGATATAAAAGTTTGTTCTGTAGTGGGATTCCCGCTCGGATATAATTTTTATCTTTCTAAGGCTGTTGAAGCTAAACAGCTTATAAATCTCGGCGCCGATGAATTGGACTGCGTAATAAACATATCAGCGCTAAAATCAAGGAATTTTTCTTATGTTGAAAACGAAATAAAACTTTTAAGAAAAACCTGTTCAAAAAAAATACTTAAGATAATAATAGAAACTGCTTATCTTACTGAAGCCGAAAAAATAAAAATAACGAAAATAGTTTTAAAGTCCGGCGCGGATTTTATAAAAACATCGACGGGCTTCGGCCCTAAAGGAGCAGATGTCGAGGATATAAAGCTTATAAAATCTATAATAGGCAACAATATGAGAATCAAGGCATCAGGCGGAATTTCGGCTTACGGGCAGGCTGTTGCAATGATAAATGCCGGCGCAAGCAGAATAGGAACATCAAAAAGTTTAAAAATTATATTATAAATATGCGGGGGAGTTTCATGGAAACAGGCGATTTAAAAATTTTATCGGCATCAGTCAGAAAAGACATACTTAAGATGCTTGAGCTGGCTGGCTCCGGTCATCCGGGCGGCAGTTTATCATCAGTGGAATTACTGGTTGATTTGTATCTGAATCATATGAATTTTAACCATTTAAATCCAAAAGATCCGTCAAGAGATTATTTCATATTGTCAAAGGGGCATGCCTGCCCTGTTTTATATGCCGTTCTTGCCCAGCTTGAATGCATAAACAGCGATGAACTTTGCACGCTTAGAAAAGCTGGAAGCAGACTTCAGGGACACCCCGCCGCAGATAAAGGACTGCCTGGCATTGAGGTTTCCACAGGTTCGCTGGGATACGGTCTTTCTATCGGCGTCGGAGTAGCAAAAGGCATGAAAACGTTAAAGCAGCCGAATAGAGTTTATGTTCTTATGGGAGACGGCGAACAACAGGAAGGAACTATATGGGAAGCCGCAATGTCAGCCTCTCATTTTAAACTTGACAATTTATGCGCTATAGTCGACTGCAACGGTCTGCAGATTGACGGCAGTGTTTCAGATATTTTAAATATAGACCCTATAGCCGACAAATACAAAGCTTTCGGCTGGAATGTAATATCTATAGACGGTCACGATTTAAATCAGGTTGACAAAGCTTATTCTGATGCAAAAAATACAAAGGATAAACCGACCGCGATTATAGCAAAAACTGTTAAAGGCAAAGGAGTCTCTTTCATGGAAAACACAGCCGACTGGCATGGAAAAACTCCTTCTAAAGAACAGCTTTTAAAGGCAATAAACGAAATTGACGCTTCAATAAAATAAACAATTATATAGAGGAAAATTATGGTTAAGGTTTACGGAAATAAAGCAACAAGATTCGGGTTCGGCGAAGCTCTTGTAGAACTCGGAAAAAAAGATGAAAGAATTTTTGTGCTAGGAGCCGATACGGCCGCATCCGTGGCAATAAACGGATTTCAGGAAGCTTTTCCTGACAGGTTTGCAAACGTCGGAATAGCAGAATCAAATATGCTCGGAATAGCCTCAGGACTTGCTCTTGCAGGATTTATTCCTTTTGCGGCAACTTACGGAGTTTTTGCATCCGGAAGGCCATGGGAACAGATAAGAACAACAATATGTTATTCAAATTTAAACGTTAAAATCGGAGGATCTCACTCCGGTCTTATGGTCGGACCTGACGGAGCAACTCACCAGGCTCTTGAAGAAATAGCAATAATGAGATGTCTTCCTAAAATGACTGTAATTTCTCCGTGCGACGTTATCGAAACAAAAAAAGCAACAATGGCTGCCGCTTATTTAAAAGGCCCTGTCTACATAAGATACGGCAGAGAAAGCATTCCCGTTATAACCGAGGAAATTACACCTTTTGAAATAGGAAAAGCGCAGATTATGAAAGAAGGAAAGGACGTATGCATCATTGCTACAGGGACAATGGTTTACGAATCTCTTATGGCCGCAGAACTTCTTGAAAAAGAGGGCATAAACGCAAAAGTAATAAATATTCATACAATTAAGCCAATAGATGAAAAAGCGATAATTGACGCGGCAAAAGAGTGCGGAGCGATAGTTACAGCCGAAGAACATCAGATTTTCGCAGGATTCGGCTCTGCTGTTGCCGAAGTCGTCGTAAAAAATGCTCCCGTTCCAATGGAATTTGTAGGTATGAAAGACTGTTTTGGAGAATCAGGCAAGCCTTCTGATTTAATGGCAAAATACGGACTCAAAGACGTAAATATAATTCAAGCCGTAAAAAAAGTTATTGCAAGAAAATAATTTTATATTTTTTGTTTCAGTTGAAAATAAAACTACGCTTTTAAGGCGGTTAAATGTCTGATACAAATAAAATAATACTGATAGTTCTTGACAGTCTTGGCGTAGGTGAATTACCTGATGCTGACAAATACAAAGATAAAGGCGCAAACACTCTTAAACATATATTTGAAAGCATGGATGAAGATTTCACGCTTGAAAATCTCGGTATGTTAGGACTCTACAACATAGTAGAATCTCCTTACGGCTATAAACCTGAAAAAGTGACGGGCTGTTACGGAAAAATGGCGACATTGTCTCCGGCAAAAGATACGACTGCAGGGCATTGGGAACTTGCCGGGATAGTTCTTGACAAGCCTTTTCCGACGTATCCGAACGGATTTCCCAAAGAATTAATAGAAGAATTTGAAAAAAGAATAGGAACAAAAGTTTTGGGAAATTGCGTTGCCTCTGGTACAGAAATAATAAAAAAACTCGGTGATGAACATTGCAAAACCGGATACCCTATAGTTTATACTTCAGCAGATTCCGTATTCCAAATAGCCTGCCATGAAAACAATACTTTTTTCGGATTTGATAAACTCAAAAGAATATGCAACATAGCAAGAGACCTTTTACAGGGAGACCATGCCGTAGGAAGAGTTATTGCCAGACCGTTTAATACTATACACGATGAATATGTCCGTACGCCTAAAAGATTTGACCTGTCTCTTAATCCGCCCGAAATAACAGTTCTGGATAAAATAAAAAATACCGGCGGCAATGTTATAGCAGTAGGCAAAATATCGGATATATTCGCAAAAAAAGGAATTACTCTTGAAAAACACACAAACGGCAATGTTGAAGGAATAAAAAATACGATAGAATATATAATAACGCCGAAAAAAATTAAAAATCTCCCTCACGCAATTTCAGAAGAAATACCTGAAACAGATCCATTTAAAAAAAATCTGATATTTACAAATCTTGTCGATTTTGACATGTTATGGGGACACAGAAGAGACGTAAATTTATATGCGCAGGGATTGAAATTTTTCGACAGACAGCTTCCGTCGATAATTGAAGCAATGTCGGATGATGATATCCTTATAATAACAGCTGATCACGGATGCGATCCGACATATATAAAACACACAGATCACACAAGAGAATATGTGCCTCTTTTGGTCTACGGTAAAAATATAAAACAAAACGTAAATCTTGGAATAAGGCAATCTCTGTCTGACGTAGGACAGACTATTGCCGATATTTTTAATTTGTCAAAAATGAAAAATGGAAAAAGTTTTAAGGATGAAATAAAACTATGACGACAAAAAAAATTCCTGAAAATATTAAAAAAACTGTTTCATTCATACAAAAAAGAATTAAAACAAAACCGGAAATTGCCGTTATAACCGGCTCGGGGCTTTCTGCGATAACAAATATAATAAAAAATAAAACGACCATTTCTTACGGCAAAATTCCCAATTTTGCGGAGTCTACGGTTGCCGGACATAAAGGAGAACTTGTTTTTGGCAGTTACAACGGTAAAAACATTATCGTATTAAACGGCAGATTACATTTCTATGAAGGTTATACTATGAAGCAAATTTCATATCCGGTAAGACTTTTAAAAGAATTGGGAGTAAAAACGCTTATTATTACATGCGCTGTTGGATCAATAAACAAAAAATATGAAATCGGAGATATTATAGCCGTAAAAGATCATATAAATTTTACTGGCGATAATCCGTTAATAGGCGAGCATTTTGAAAGTTACGGAGAAAGATTTCCTGATCTAACGTCTGTTTATGACAACAATCTGCTTAAAAAAGCAAAAACTGCCGCATTGAAAAATAAAATACCGTTTCATTACGGAACATACTTTGCCGTTAAAGGTCCTTCTTATGAAACATCTGCCGAAATAGCGGCATTTTCAAAACTAGGCGGGGATGTCGTAGGCATGTCTCTTATTGCCGAAACAATAACAGCCGCTCAGATAAACCTTAAAGTTCTGGCATTAACTTATATCGCAAATAAAGCGGCCGGATTGTCAAAAAATAAATTAACCCATGAAGAAGTTCTTAAAACAGGCACTGCGGCCGGAATTAATATAATGGAAATAATTAAAAACATAATAGGAACATATAAGTGAGAGCTTACGATATAATATTCAAAAAAAGAAACGGCAACAAATTAACCCGTGATGAGATATTTTTTATTATAAATTCATACAGCAGCTGCGAAATACCTGATTATCAGATGGCATCGTTTCTCATGGCTGTTTTTTTAAAAGATTTTGACGATAATGAAACGTTTTGGCTTACCGACGCAATGGCAAAAACCGGAAAAATTCTCGATCTGAAACAAATAGGAATTACTGCAGATAAACATTCTACGGGCGGCGTAGGCGACGGTACGTCTCTTGTCGTGGCGCCTGTTGTTGCTTCGTGCGGAATATACGTCCCAATGATGTCTGGAAGAGCTCTCGGACACACAGGGGGAACTCTTGACAAACTTGAATCAATTCCCGGCTTTAACGTTAATCTTAACACTAAACAATTCTTAAAAATACTTAAAAAAAATAAAGTTGCATTGATAGGCCAGACGGAAGAAATAGCTCCGGTTGATAAAAAAATGTACGCTCTGCGTGATGTTACAGCGACCGTTGAATCTATTCCTCTTATATGCGCAAGCATAATGTCAAAAAAAATAGCGGAAGGCGCGGAAAACATAATATTAGACGTAAAATTCGGAAACGGCGCTTTCATGCAAAATTATTCCGATGCAAAAACCCTTGCAGAAAAAATGATAAAAACTGGAAAGTTTTTTAAAAGAAAAATGACTGCCGTTTTATCCGATATGAATTCTCCTCTGGGAAATGCGGTAGGAAATTCTCTTGAGGTTATACAATCAATCGAAACATTAAAAGGAAATATAAAAAATGATTTCTACGATTTATGCATCGAGCTTTCGTCACTTATGATTTACCGCGCTGGTATTTCGAAAAATTTAGAAAATGCAAAAAAACTTGCAGAAAAACAAATAACCTCTGGAAAAGCTCTTGAGAAGTTCAGGGATATAATCACAATTCAAAAAGGAAATGATAAAGTGATTGACAATTATTCTCTTTTTCCGAAGGCAAAAGAAACCGTTTATATCAAATCGGCAAAAACAGGTTTCATAAAATCCGTAAATACCAGAGACATTGGCATAGCCTCGTGCATGCTGGGCGCAGGAAGATTAAAAAAAGAAGATAAAATCGATTACGCTGCAGGAATAATAATAAATAAAAAAACAGGAGACTTCGTGCAATCTGGCGAACTTTTGGCAAAATTGCATTTTAACAAGTGTACGAGCTCTGAATTTATTAAAAAAATGGTACAATTATCTTATAATATTTCAGACAGAAAAACACAAAAGATAAATTTAGTGAAAGATATAATAAACTAGGAGTTTAATTGCAGCCTAACAAATGGATACTACCAGAAATTAATAAAGACGTACTGGCAAAATTAACTCAAGACTGCAATATCGGAGCTGTTATCGCCAAGATTTTGCTTGCAAGAGGTTTTAGTTCCCCTGAATTGGCAAATACTTTCCTGTTCCCACAAAAAGCAGATTTGTTAAATCCTTTTCTTCTTAAAGACTGCCATAAAGCTTCACTGAGAATAAAAACAGCTATTGAAAAACAGGAACCAGTGCTTATTTACGGCGACAGGGATGTGGACGGAATAACATCTCTTGTTATTTTATTTAATACAATTAAAACTCTCGGAGGAAAAGTTGATTGGTATATTCCTTCGGATGAAGGATACGGCATATCAAAAGACGTTATCGACAAATACGGTAAATCCGGAATAAAACTATTAATAAGCGTTGACTGCGGCATATCTTCAGCAGACGAAGTTGCTTATGCAAACAGCTGCGGAATGCAGGTTATTATCACAGACCACCACGCGCCGCCCGAAATACTTCCGGACGCATACGCCATAATAAATCCGAAACAGCAAAGCTGCCCGTATACTTTCAAAGAACTTGCCGGATGCGGAGTTTCTTTTAAAGTTTCTCAAGCCGTGATGCAGACATACGGCAAAAATTTTGACACGCCGTTATATGCTTCCGCATTAAATAAATCCGGCTCGGATTATAATATATTCTCAATTAAAACTGTAAACGGCATTATAATTGAAGAAAAAGAATTCTCCGGCATAAAAACTTTTTCGGAATATGCCAGCGACGGCATTATTCTGATCTCAAAAAATACGGTTTTACCGGACAGTTGGGAAATCAAAATTATCCGTGAAGAGATTATCGACGATAATATATCCGATTTAAAAAAACAGGCTTATGCAGTTTTATCATCATATCTGAAAAATGAAACAGAAAGAGACAGACGAATGTCTGCATTTTTTGATGAAAATATCGATCTTGTCGCTCTTGGAACGATAGCCGACATAGTGCCTCTTGTAAACGAAAACAGAATCCTTGTAAGAAACGGCTTGGAGCTTATAAATAAAAATCCTTCAAAAAGACACGGTTTGTGTTTTATAATAGAGGAATATCTTAAAAATGTGTCGACAATATCGGCAAAGGCCATATCATGGAATATAACGCCGGTATTAAATGCGGCCGGCAGAATGGCAAAAGCCGATACTGCCGTAAAACTTCTGTTGTCGGAAGATAAATTTAAAGCCGAAGATACTTTTGTAGAATTAAAAAAACTCAATTGTTCAAGAAAACAGCTGCAGACAGAAAACATCAGACATTTTGAAAATCTTCTTCACAAGCAGTGTGATATAGAGAACGATAAAATTTTGGTTGTTATGGCAGAAGGGCTTTCACACGGAGTAACGGGGATAGTTGCATCGCAGTTTGTAAAATTATATTCAAAACCGACTATTCTTCTTATTTCCGACGGCAATTATGCAGTTGGCGCATGCAGATCAATTGAGGGATTTGACATAGTAAGCGCCCTGGAAAAAACAAAAGATCTTCTTGTTAAATACGGAGGTCATTATCAGGCAGCCGGTTTTACAATAGAAACGTCAAAACTCGGCGAATTCAGAAAAAGACTTAAAGAAATTTCAGATTCAATAATATCAACCGAAATGGTTGCAAAAAAAATACATATAGACTGCGAATTGAAAATGACCGATATAAATAAAAAAACATACTCCGATATCAGCATGCTTGAACCTTTCGGAAGTGCAAATTCTTCTCCAGTCTTTTTAATGAAAAATGTGGAATTTACCGAAATTTCGGAAATAGGACAGACAGGAGAGCATCTGAAACTCAAGGTGTCTCAAAACGGCACTCCGGCAAACGCTCTTTTTTGGAATGGCGTTAAATATGAAGATATGTTAAAATATAAAGGAAGATTTGACATTGTGTTTAATCTCGAAAACAACAGGGATTCTTTACAGTTGTCTATTATCGACATAAATAACATTTGAAATAGGGGGAAAAATGCAGAAAACAATTGAGCCTGTAAAAATTGCCATCATAGGTGGAAGCGGAATCAGCGAAATAAGCGGGATAGAAAATGTTTCTGAAATTGAAATAGATACTCCTTTCGGAAAACCATCGGCTCCTATTACCATAGGAACTCTGGACGGAATAAGATGCGCATTTCTGCCAAGACACGGCAAAGGCCATGTTATATTGCCCGGCGAAATTAATGTAAGGGCAAACATTTACGCTCTTAAACTCATAGGCGTTGAGCAGATAGTTGCGCTTACAGCCGTAGGATCTCTTCAGGAATCTATAAAACCTAAAGACTTCGTAATACCCGAACAGGTTTTTGACAGAACAAAAAACAGAATCAATACATTTTTTGGCAACGGCATAGTTGCCCACGTCGGAATTGCCGATCCTTTCTGCAATGACCTCAGAGACATCATACATAAAACAGTCACGGAACTCGGCATAAACCACCATTTCAGCGATACGACTTATGTTTGCATTGAAGGCCCCCAGTTTTCAACCAGAGCCGAATCAAAAGTAAACAGAGCCCATGGTTTTTCAATAGTCGGAATGACCGCCGTTCCTGAAATAAAGCTTGCAAGAGAAGCGGAAATTTGTTACGCAAATATTTCTCTTGTAACGGATTATGACGTCTGGAAAGTCGGAGAGGAAGTCGGCGTTGAAAAAGTTCTTGAAGTAATGGCTGCAAACATAAATACATGCAAAAAACTCATAAAACAGCTTATTCCGAAAATGGCCCAGAGAACAATATCGTGCCAATGTTCTTCGGCATTGAAATATGCTGTACAGTCTTCTCCGGATACAATAAAAAAAGCAGCTGCATATCCGGCTCTTAAATTATTTTTGGATAAATATTTTAAATAAGAGGCGATAATGTCACTTTTAATTGCTGGTTCTTTTGCGCTTGACACTATTGAAGCCGGCGGCAAAAAAGTAAAAGATGTTCCCGGCGGATCGGCAATGTATGCCTCCGTAGCCGCTTCTTTTCTTACAAAACCGTCAGTCGTATCGGCAATAGGCAGAGATTTTCCGAAAAATTATCTTACCGTGCTAAAAAAATACGGAATCAATGTTTCAGATTTGAAAATTATCAACGGTAAAACTTTCAGATGGTCAGGCAGATATTCATGTGATTTCAACAGAGCCAAAACTTTAGGCACAAAACTTCACATATTTGAAAATTTCAAACCGGAACTGTCAAAAAACAGCATTAATTCAGAATATGTTTTGCTGGCAAACGCAGATCCTCAAATGCAGACAGAAGTGTTGAAACAAATGAAAAATGTCAGGATTTCAGGTCTTGACACAATGAATTTGTGGATAAAAACAAAACGCGAAAAACTAAAAAAACTTCTCACTCTCGTTGATATTCTGTTTGTAAACGAAGATGAGGCGAAGCAGCTTGCTAAAAAAAACAATTTGATTTCGGCTGCAAAAGAATTGCAGCAAAAAGGTCCCCAAACACTAATAATAAAAAGAGGAGAATTCGGAGCCGTTCTTTTCAAAAAGAATGAGATGTTTTGCGTCCCGTCCTATCCTCTTGAAAAAATAACAGACACTACCGGCGCAGGAGATACATTTGCAGGAGCATTTTTTTCATACATGGCTTCAGCCGGCAGATATGATTTTAAAACATTAAAACAGGCAATGATTTATGCAACTGTAATGTCATCATTTAACATAGAATCTTTCAGCGCGCAAAGATTTGAAAAACTGGCAAAAAAAGAAATAACTTCAAGAATTAACAGATTACAAAAAATTACGGAGTTATGATAAAATGAAAACAAAAAAAGAGCTTTATTCAAAACTTCTTTCCATTGCAAAAGATATCTCATTAAACAGTTACAGCCCGTATTCAAAATTTAAAGTAGGATGCGCCGTGCTTTGTTCAAACGGCAAAATTTATACAGGCACAAACATTGAAAACGCATCTTACGGTCTTTCAATGTGCGCGGAAAGAACGGCAATTTTCAGCGCTGTTTCAAACGGCAATACAAAAATTGAAGCCGTAGCGGTTTATACTCCACACAGAGACGTTACCCCGTGCGGAGCCTGCAGACAGGTTATTTCGGAATTTTCAAAAAACGCCGATATAATTTATAATTCAAAAACAGGCATAAAAATAACAAATATCAAAAAACTTTTACCTGATTCATTTTGTCTAAAACCATAAAATGAAAAAAATATTTTTAACCAC